>ERZ1643251.481-NODE-481-length-57627-cov-30.519124_pt1 | contig 57627 bp, 41 predicted proteins | sample MGYA00579261_ERZ1643251 | MGnify/ENA primary metagenome ERZ1643251 (study PRJEB29033, sample SAMEA4952267) | chicken gut metagenome | biome: Broiler Chicken; feature: Gastrointestinal Tract; material: Caecum | place: Ireland | collected 2018 | study: Broiler...
CCCAATTTTGATATTCAATTTCTAAAAAGACAACTCATTGTTGTCTTTTTTTATTGTAAAATAAAGCCTCCGATAGTCTGGGGGCTTTATTTGTGGTAAGTTTTATGTAAGTTTATGCAAAATAATATTAGTAAAAAACAATTTAATTTTCATGCACTTTTTGCAATTAAATAATAATTTCTTTTTTATAGATTATTTAAATGTTCAAAGTTATTAAAAATAATATTTTAATAATATAAAATAGATACTTTTATTGTTTCAATATTTTTATGATTTTTAAAATCGCATCTTGATTTTTATGATTTAAAAGTCGATAATCTTTTATTAATTCACTTTCTTTTTCGTTTAAAATTAAATTTTGTGAATGTTCTTCAAAAAATTCTGACATTGTAATGCCAAAAGCAGAGCAAAGCATACTTAAAGTTTGAATAGATGGCATTGTTTTTCTTGCAAACATATTTGATAATGTAGATTGCATAACATCAGACTGCTCTGATAATTTGTAAATAGACCATCCTCTTTCTTTTCTTAATTCATCTATTCTTTTTAGAATATCCATTATAACTCCTAAAATTTGTATAAAGAGTTTATTACACATTTGTGTTAAATATAAACCACAAATGTGTTGACAAATAATATACATATGTGTTATATAGTGTATAACAAATGAAATAAGGGGAGGAAATATGAAAAAAAAGTTAAAATTGTTTTTAAGTATGTCAAGTATGTTTATTGCAATAGGAATATTGTGTTTTGGAGTATATGCAGCAATAGGCGTAAGTTACACCATATCTGGAAGTGTTGCGTATCAAGTTAAAGATGTTTTTGTCAATGTTCAAACATCACTATACATGTCAAAAGACACATCGCTAACAAACCAAAACACACTAGATGCCAATGTTGCAAAGTTTGAAGTTGACCCAACAACTGCCCAAACTCAAACAAACACAGAAAAATTGTCATACACAGATGAGTTTTCTACATACGACCCATCAACAGGAGTGGTAATAAAACCAAGTCAGGAATATAGCAAAACAAGTGAAAATATACCAATTAACTATGGTGCGTATGAAGAGGGGGTAAAAGGATATGCATATTATATTGTTGTAAGTATAGCAAATTATGGAACAGAAAACCTTAATGTAACACTAACAAACAACATAAACAACGAACAAACAAACAGTTTAACAAAACTAAGCCAAAACTTAAGTATTGTGGGGAGAACTGGAGAAGATACCTATACAACAAAACATATAGTAATAGGCATGGCACTTAATGATGCAACAAAATCTGTTGATAATGTTAAATTTGAAATCACACTGAAAATAGAAAAAAGTAACGAGCCAGAGCCAACGCTTGACAAAATAGAACTTGTAAATATGGGTGACAGTTATTGTGTGTATTCCAATGAATTGTCTGCTGGGGATATAATTATACCAAGTTTTTATAACGGGTTGCCAGTAGAAAGTATAGCGATGTCTGCATTTTATCGCAATGATAAAATTACAAGCGTGGTAATTTCTAAGAACATAAAACATATTGAAGACGAAGCATTTTATTTGTGTAATAATTTAAATGTTATTATAATAGAAAGTCAATATATTTATAATGAAATTTCGGGTTCATCACGATATAGCACCGGAGGATTATTATCAAATAATTCTGTGGTGTATGTAAATAAAAATTTAATGGGGAATAGCACTTATTTAGATAGTGATTCTTTTACAAAAGTTGACAACGGTGACGGATATTGGAAATATACAAAAATTTAAATTTGTAAAGGAAAAAATAGTTTGCAATTTTAGCAAACTATTTTTTTTAGTAATTTAAACTTTTTGTGTTTGTTTAAATGAGATTTGTTTTAATATAATAAATTAATTTAAAAAAATATGGAATTCATTACAAAAACTTATAACAATTAATTTGCAATACATTTATAAATTTATTTTATTTAAAAATTAATATTGTAAATTATTGCTAGTTTTTGTATGTTTTGTTATACTATATATAAATGTATTTAGGTACTTTAAAGAGAAGGTAAAAATGAAAAAAATAAAGTTTGGTTTTTTAATATTCATTTTTTTAATTGGTTTTGGGTTTTGGGGTTTGCCAAAAACAAATAACATTGTTCATGCTGACGTAATTGATGATATTTTTGATACAAATTCAGCAGTTGGAACATATGTAAACAATTTGGTTTTATTAAATTTTAAAAATGAAACCAACACGCTTGAACAAAATGTGCCAGATAATCAAATCGCTTTGTATGACGAAGTATACAATGTAAATTCACATTCTTTAAACGCATTTTACAGTCAATTATCTAATGGCAATTTAAACTTAGAAACAGAATTCATTGAGAATGGTGATAATATAGAAGTTATAACAATAGACAAAGAACGCGAATATTTTATGAATTATTGTTTTTATAACAATGATACAAAAAGTTGGCAAATTAATACAGACGGATATTTTGCGTATGAATTGGTGGAGTCATCTTCAACACCAGCTTCTGGGGGGTTAGATTTAGGATTTCTGTTAAATTCAACACATAAGTATTTTGTTTATGGAGATAGTTCATATTCTTCAAACAAGATACCAAGCGACAAAGATATTTCTGATGGAATAATATCTTATGATTATGCAGAACAGTTGGTAAACAGCAATTCTAATTACCATTTAATTGAAAGTGCAGAAAGATATTTTAGAGAACTAGAGTTGATTTCCTTAATATCTAACGAGTTAGATAATAAAATTGATTTGACAAACTGTGATAACAATCAAGATGGAGAAATTGACATACTCAATTTTAATATTCTTGACAATCCAAATAAAAATTACAGAATTGAATGGAGCGAACTTTTATGGGCTCATCAGTTTAGTTTGGGTTCTATTTTGGACATGGAATTGTCTTATGGTTCAATATATTCGGGAACATTATATAATTTTATTCAAAATCAGCTTTATTCTTCAGTTTTAAAAGGTTTTTTACAGCCTCACATATATGGAGATATAGACACTTACATTGATTGTGCAAAGAACCGACCAAGCGTAACTACAGGTTTAACCACAAAAAATGTGGATAGATATTATTTGACGACATTTAATGCTCAAAATTTATATGGCTTAGACGTTGAAGATTTTGAAAACATCAAAGATGCTTTACAATTAAGTACAACTGCTCACGAGTTGGGACATGTATTTGGATTGCCGGATTTATATGAATACCCATCAAATGATGGAGATTCGGTTAAAAGATGGAGTTTGATGTGCTATAATTCAAACCCTTCACAATACATGACGGCTTTTGAAAGAGAACTGTTGGGCTGGTTAGATTCAGATAATATAAAAACTATAGACTCAAGTGGAACTTACATTTTAAACGCTACAATAGGCTATGATGAAAATAATGTTGTTGCATATAAAATTCAAAATAAAAAAGATTTAAACCAATGGATATATTTTGAATACAGGAATAAAGAAATCGCAGAAAATTCATATTGGGAACAAAATACGGGTGAGGCCGGATTGTTGGTGTATAGAGTTGATACATCAATTTTAACTGGTAACATGTATGCTCCACCTTATGGCGTTTGGGTATACAGAGATGACACAATAGAAAATGCCACCTTTGTTGAAAATGATGAATTTGGAAATTTTGATATAAAAGTTTTACAAAATGCTTTAACTTGGCAAAACGGTGCTAATAATTTTGTTAATAGTGGTTATAAATTTGTTGTTGAAAATCAAAAAGATTACACTTTGATGTTTGAATTTTTTACCGAACAAAGCAATACAACTGTTGATTTAAATGGTGAGGCGCAACAAACTCTTTATGTAGGAGATGTTTACTCTGAACTTGGCATCACAATAAAAGAAAACGGCAACATAGTAAATTATAATTTTGACAATAATTTATCTAAAAATAGAACATTTAAAATTGAGTATTTTGTAGGAACAAACGTTGAAACATTTGTAGTTTGTGACTATGAAAAAACTTATACAATATTGTATTCTGTAAAAGACAGTGCTGGCATAACGCATCGATTGTATAGAACAGTATATGTTTTAGAGAAAGAAATCGATGTTCAACTTAGCGGCTCTAAAATTATAAATATTGAAACAGAAGGAATTTATAACGAACTATACATTACGATATTAAAAAATGGTGTTGATGTAACAGATAATTACATTTTAGTAAGCGACAAAAACAGTTTAATAAAAAACAGTTATTGTGTAACTTATTATAAAACAGATGACAAATATCAAACATATTATGAAATTGTTCAATCAATAAGTACTGCAACCGTATCTAATTATATCGCTGAATATAAGGTTATGGATAATAATGGTACTACGCATACATTGATACGAAAAATATGTGTTGTTGGGAAAAAAGTTGTTATAACAAATTTAAATAAAAACATTGAAACAAAACTAAAACAGATTTTGCAAGAAGACATTTTGTATGAAGATAGTTTAATAAACTTAAGAACTATTGATTTGTCAGGAATTGAGTTAAATGACATATTGGGTTTAAATCAATTTCAATTCAATGAAAATACAATAATCAATTTAACAAATAATAATTTGACATCTTATGATGAAATTAATAAATTGTTAAATGACGCTGGCAATGTAAAAATATTGCTATCTGGCAACAATTACAATTTAAATTATGCTGGCATGATAACAAAATTAAATAATGTTGTGCTTGGATTGCAAAAAGACGGCAAATATGAGTTTTTAATTAATGAAGATTACATTGAAATAAATTTAAATATATACAATGATTACAATAATTATTATAACTTATATGTAAATGGGCAATTAATTGATTATAATTACAAAATTACAAACTATGGCACTTATCAAATAAAAATGGAACCTAAGGACCATTCTATTGCAACAGAAATTAATATTTCCAAAAAAATTTGTATTATAAATCAAATCCAAAATGATTTATCTTATAGATATAATGATGAACATATACTAAACTTTGATGTGTTAGATTATATAGAACTATATGGAATTAATCAAAGCGATTTGTATATTACGAACAATTTCAACGAACTTGATTTAAGCACTTTAAATGAACAAACATTTAACATTTCAATAAGTCACAATTTAATTCCAATTACAACATTTAATTATAATATAACACTCTTTGACGATATAGCTCCAAATTTAAATTTAAAACCAAATAATTTAATTTATTTTTTAGCAAAAGATTCTTATGTTAATCAAACATTCGAAGATTATTGTACAATTACTGATGAATTTGATCAAAACGCAACATTAAAAATTCAAAAGCCAGATTTTAATGGATATGGACGCTATGAAATTGTGTTTATTGGTACAGATTCAAGTGATAATCATACTCAACAAATATTGAATGTTTACGTTGGAGATGTTTATTTAGAAGACATAAGTCAATTTGAATATAACATCAATCAAGAATTACCATTAATTTTTGAATATTACACAATCAATGATTTTAATATAAAGTATAAATTAAAATCTGAAACAAACTTTACAACTTATCAAGAAGGTGATACTGTTTTATTTTCTAATTACGGAGATGAAACTTTAACAATTCAATTAATTTTAGTAAATGATAGCACTGTTGTTAAAAACATAACAAAAAGCATAAAAGTTTTAGATACTATTTTGCCAAATGTAAAATTAAATGGAGAATCAACAGAATATGTCGCTGTTGGGGCATCGTTTATGGATAAGGGCATAACAATAAGTGATAATACTCCAAATAATGAATTACAAAAACAAACTAAATACACTTTAAATGGTCAAGTTGTTGAATTTATTGATACTTCATTTGAAAATGAATATATAATAGAATATAAAGTGGTAGACAAAGGTGGTAACACTGTATTTTTAAATCGTAGGGTTGTTGTTGGTTACACGCCAATAATGTCAATATGTTTAAATGAACCTTCCACAGACATTTTTAAAGTAAATAAAAAATTTACAATATCTGTTTATGTTTTCAACAATCAAAATTATGACCCTGATGTAAAAGTTAATTGGTACATAAATGGTGAATTTGCATCTTCTTCAATAGGACTTATACAATCATTTAACTTAAAAGAGTCTGGTGAATATGAAATATATGCACAAATAGATGGAACAAATGTAAGTTCAGATGTTTTAAAGATAAATGTTAAAGATGAAATTGTTATAAACACATCCCTAATTGTAACATTAATTGTTGTAGGAATCTCTCTTGTGGCAATATTATTCGGTTGGACTTTAGTTCGCAAATATAAAAATAGAAACTTTTATTAAACAAATGCATATTACTTTGTAATATGCGTTTTTGTTGTGTTTTATTTTTCTAGTTTTTGTTCATAATTACATTATGGAAAAAATTTATTCAATGCCTTGTTTATATGGCGCATGTTTTTATTATAAAAAAAATAGTGCTTGTTCTTATGTTAACAAAAAAGGGAAAGCAAGTTTAATTTCTGAAAAAAATAAAACTTCTATAATACCTCACAACATAATTTTTTTAAGAGGATTAGAATATTTAATTTTTGGATTGTATTACTTTATAAAAAATTTAATCAAATTGCCATATGATTATTCAAATAAAAGCCTTACAAAAAAAATTTCATCTAATTTAAACGTTAAACATAGTTATGTGTGGTTTGTAATAATTTGCATATTGGCATTGCTAATTTCGTTTGTATTAATTGGATTTTTACCTGTTAAATTAGCGCTTTTAATAAGTGGATATAGTTCAAGTGTATTTTTAAATAGATTAATTGTAGGAATTGTTAAGGTTGCAATTATTTATGCAATAATGTTAATATTAAAACTATTAATTCCATTTAAACAATTTTACAGATTTAATGGCTGTTCAAATTATTTATTAAATGAAAATAAATCAATACACAAACCAACAAATTTTATAAATTATGTTGTTTTTTCGTTTTGTTTTATATTTTTTATTTTGTCATTAATCGGATTGACAAGTAATCAAATTTGGAAACCATTTGTTAACTTGACGATTTCTTTATTTTGTTTTAGTATATGTTATGAAATTTTATATTTAATGGAAATTTCAAAATTTAAGTGGGTTTATAACCTTTGCATAATAACTTCATTTTTAGTTACAGAAAGACCTACAAAAACAGAAATATACATTTCTCTTTCTGCTTATAACGAAGTTGTTTTTATGCAAAATAAACAGAGGGGAACATTGGATACCAAAATGTTTAATGATAATGAAATAGCCTTTTCAAGTGTATATGCAGAATGTAAAGAAAAATTAAAAAATGCAAACATCGATGATGTTAGTGAAGCTGATTGGTTGATTTGTGAAGTTTTAAATATCTCAAGAGGTCAAATAAGATTGCAAAAGAAGGTTACACTTGAACAAAAAAACGCCATAGATAGTGCAATAAACAAAAGAATTAAAGGCCAACCAATAACAAAAATATTTGGGCGAACAAATTTTTATGGAATGACTTTCAAAGTTACAAAAGATGTTTTATCACCTAGAATGGAAACTGAAATATTGGTGGAACAAGTTTTAAAATTTGCAAGTGATAAAATGAACATATTAGATTTGTGTACAGGTAGTGGTGTGATTGCTGTTTGTTTGGCAAAAAATACAAAATCAAACATATTTGCAACAGACATTTCTGAAAAAGCTTTGTCTGTTGCAATGGAAAATGCCGAGATTAACAATGTAAAAGTTAATTTTAAAGAATCGAATTTGTTTAACGACTTGAAAAAGAGTAAAAAATTTGATATCATAGTAAGTAATCCACCGTATGTTCCAACTTTGGACATAGAAAAGTTAGATAAAGAAGTTAAAGATTATGATCCAAAAATTGCTCTTGACGGAGGCAAAGATGGATTGGATTTTTACAGAAAAATAATAAAACAAAGCGTGAATTATTTAACAAAAAATGGCATGATATTTTTTGAATTGGGAATTGGGCAATCAAAAGATGTGTCTAATATGTTAAAAGAAGATTTTGAAGATATAAAAATTGTGAAAGATTATAATAGAATTAACAGAGTTATTTATGCAAAATTAAAAAACAAAAGGAATAAAAATGTTAGAACAAACACAAAAAATTAAAGAAAGATTTGATGAATTGACAGACTTAATTTCAAAGCCAGAAATAATTGCTGATACAAAAAAATGGCAAAAGTTGGTTAAAGAAAGAAGCAATATAGAAGAACTTGCACTTTGTCATGAAAAATTGGCAAGTTTGGTTAAAAATTTGAATTACGGTGAAGAGGTTTTAAAAACCGAAAAAGATCCTGAAATGCTTGAAATATTTAAAGAAGACGTATTGCAAACAAAAAAACAAATAGAAGAATTAAATTCAAAAATTCAAATATTGCTTTTACCCAAAGACGAAAACGATGACAAAAATGTAGTTTTAGAAGTTAGACCAGCGGCAGGAGGCGAAGAGGCTTCACTTTTTGCTTCAACATTAATGAATATGTATATTAGATATGCAGAAAGAAATAACTGGCACGTTGAAACCAACGAATTAGAAGAAACAGAACTTGGTGGAATTAAACAATGCAGTATAACAATAAAAGGCACAAATGTTTTTAGCAAACTTAAATATGAAAGTGGTGTACATAGAGTTCAAAGAGTTCCAGAAACAGAATCACAGGGAAGAGTTCACACATCAACAGTAACAGTTGCAGTATTGCCCGAAATAGAAGAAGTTGATTTTGAAATTTTAGACAAAGACTTAAAAATAGACACATATAGAAGCAGTGGGGCAGGAGGTCAACATGTTAACAAAACAGAAAGTGCAATAAGAATTACGCATTTGCCAACTGGAATTGTTGTGGCGTGTCAAGATGAGCGTTCTCAAATAAAAAACAGAGAAAAAGCCATGAATCTATTAAAAACTAAATTGTACAATTATTACAAAAATCAAATAGATTCACAATATTCTGCAAATAGAAAAAATCAAGTCGGAACAGGGGACAGGAGTGAGAGAATAAGAACATATAATTATCCTCAAGGAAGAATTACTGACCATAGAATAAACTATTCTGTATATAACGTGAATTCTTTTATGGATGGCGATATAGAAGAAATGATTGAAGAATTGCAGAAATTTGACCAAAAGCAAAAGCTTGAAAATTTTTCGGTTTAGTATAAATGCATGAAATATTATTTAACAACAAATATGGAAAATAAAATTTAAAGGAGGATTTATGACAGAATATTATGATTCATTTTTAAGCAAAAACGCATTAGAAAATTCTCTTCCAATGGGTGAATTCGTTGATGAAAAATATGTTCTTTCAAAAGAGGTTATAGATTCTCTTGTAAAAATTAAAAAATGCATAGATTTATACAAACAAGAATTTATTTTATGCAGTACTCAAATTTTAAACAAAACCATAAAATTTAAAATTAAACTAAACAATATTAAAAACGAAGGGATAACTTATGCAGGCTTATATTTAACAGAAACATATAAAGTTTGTGGTGAAGAAAAAACCATTGAAACTTTTTTGGTAAGTTATAGAGATTTCGACGGCGCAGATTATTTTGATAAACTTAAAAAAGAATTCAACTTGTATACTAAGTTTGAAAATGATGGAAAAGATTTAAAAGACAGTTATGATTTTCTTGAAAAATTGATTAATAAGAAAAGTGAACATTTAAAGATTCTTGTTAAAGAAATTTCAATGAATAGCAGAATTTATGCCCAAGAGATATTAAAAATTTTAAATAAGTACGAATTTTCAAATTCAATTATTTTTGAAGAGTTGAAAGAAAGGATAAAAAGCGTTTCGGTTAACAAAAATTCTGATTTATATTGGATAACAGTAAAAGATATAATTGATGAGATTATTTTTAAAAAATATTCTTCATTAAAAGGCGAAACAAAAAAATGGCTTGATTTGGTTAATCAAAATTATATACTTATGTATAAAAACAAAAAGAAGAAATGTATAGAAATATTGGAAAAAAATTCTGTTAAAAAAGAAGATAAGCCTAAAATTGTTGAGCAAGAAAAAAAGAAATCAAAAACTACTGCAAAAGCCTCATCAAGTTCAACTAAAGCAAAAAAAGCAAATAAAAAAGTTAAAAAGGCAAATAAAAACCAAAACGATATAAAAGATGCCAATAATAATACAAAAATTAAACAAACTTACAAAGAGCCAGTTAAAAACATAACAAAAAAAGGCAATGAAATTTTTAAAGATATGCTGAAACTTTATGCAATTAAAAAGACTTTAAATTTAGAAAAAATATCTTTTGAAAACATATTTAGTGAATCAATAAAATATCATACAATTAAAAATGATGATTTTGGAAAAAGCGAAGGAGATGAAATTGAATTATAAAAAGCACTTAGTCAAAGTGCTTTTTATAATTTTTTATTATTTATATGAATCTTTAACATATTCATTTTTAACCATAAGTGTTAATTGTTCCAATAATTTTGAATCTGCAAAAATGAATCTTTTATCCGTAAATAAATTTAATAGAAATTCATAATTTGGCATTTTTTCATTTCTGAAAAACATTTCATACAACTCTTTACCAACTTTTGTCTCAAAAAAGAAAATACAAAAATCAGTTAAATTCCTTTTTAATAAATCATGGTTTGTTGCAGAATATTTGTCAAGCATGTCAAATACTCTTATAAAATATGGTCTATAATTTACATCTGGCACATTTTCAATAGCAAGTCTTCTCAATGCACTTACTTTTCCATTTTTTAATACATCATAAAAAGCGTTGGAAAACAAATAATTATATACATCATATTTTTCTTTTTGTTGGGAAGGAGTCCAATTCCTTCTATAAGGGAAAGGTATTAAAATTCTGTTTGGATTAAAGAGCATTTTGTTTGGATCTATTTGTTTTGTACTAGTAGTATTTGAATCTGGTTGTTTAGTTGTCTTAATTGCCATTGTTTTCTCCTTTTAACTCACTTAAAAAAATTATATCACACAATTTTTTTTTTGTAAATATCAAATTTTATTTTTTGTATAAACATTTTAAAATGCCAAAAACTATAAATATATATGAAAAACAAATTAGTAAAAAACACATTAATACTAAGCGTTTTTTTGTTAATATCAAAATTTTTGGGCGCAGTATACAGAATACCTTTGTCAAACATTCTTGGCACTGAGGGAATCGGCTTATATCAAATGGTTTTCCCTGTGTACTCTCTTTTTTTGGTTTTTATAACTGGCTCAATGCCAACATATGTAGCTCAACAAGTATCCATGAATTATGCAAAAAAAAAATTTGATAAAATTAACAATATAGTTAAGTTATCTTTAGTAATATCAATTTTATATTCTGTATTCGCCACCTTGCTTTTAATTGTTTTTTCTTCAGATTTTGCAATTTTACAAGGCAACTACAAATCATATTTAGGATACGACATTGTAGCACTTAGCATTATATTTTCTTCTGTTACTTGTGTTTATAAAGGATATTTTCAAGGAATGGAAAACATGGTTCCATCAGCTACTTGTGGAGTTGTTGAGCAATTAGCAAAATTGTGTTTTGGATTAACATTCGCACTTTTTTTAAAGGACAAAGGACAAATTTATGCAGTTGGAGGCGCATTTTTGGGTGTTTTAATTAGTGAAATAATTTCCTTTGTTTACATGACCTTTATATACCTTGTAAAATCTCAACATACAAGAACAAAGACAAAAATTAAATACAAAGAATTAAAAACCAATTTTCTTAATTTTTTACCTCTTTCGTTTTCAAACATAATTTTGCCTTTTTCGTCATGCATTGACACTTTCTTAGTTGTAAATTTGTTAATTTATAGCGGAATAAATTCATTAGATGCTACATCGCTTTTTGGAATCGCAACTGGTATGGTTGCCCCGCTTGTAAATTTCCCCATATTGTTTTTTGGAACAGTTGCTACGGCAATGATTCCATCGCTTACATATAACATTGCAACAAAAAAAGACATAAACAAAACAATCGAGGGTGCATTTTTCTTTGTATGGCTAATTTGTTTGCCATGTGCATTTGGAATTTTAGGCACTTCAAAAAACATTTTATCAATATTTTTCCCATCAATTGAAAATAAATATATAAATGTTAGTATTCTATATTTGTCAATTTCGTCGTTTAACATTTTGTGGATGTCTTTAATTCAAATTTCTTCTAGCACTTTAAACAGTTTTGGACAATTTAAATTGCCACTGTTGAGTCAAATGCTGGGTCTGTTTATAAAAATAATTTGTTTGGTGTTTTTTATACTGTTTACAAATTTAAACATTTTGTCATTAGTAATTGCAATTACAATAAGTCAATTTTTTGTTTGTGTATTGGATATTATTTTTGTGAAAAAATTAACAAATTTTAAACTTGACGACAAACAAATATTAATTCCAATTTTTGCATCTATAACTATGTATTTGACCGTTTTTTATTTAAACAAATTTTTAATTATAAATGAATATATAAAATTTGTCATTTTGCTTCTATCTGCTTGTATAGTCTATTTTTCTCTGTGCTTTATTTTTAAAATTATTACTTTAAAAAATATTAAGGATATGTTTAATAGCAAAAAATTTGTTAATAACATAAATGATGAGCAATAAAGAATTTATATCTATTTTAAGCAAGAAAATAAACGGCAAACTAAACATTAAAAAAGAAAATTTGTTTGAAATATTAAAAGAAGTTAAAAAATTGGCTATTGATGTTTTACTAAAAGGTCAAAAATTAAAAATACAACAATTTGGAACTTTTGAATTAAAGCAAAAAAATGAAAGGTTTGTGTATAATGTTTACTACAACAGAATGCAACTTGTTCCACCTAAAAAAGTTGTGATTTTTAAGTGTAGCAAAAAGTTGCATTTATGAAATAAAATTGATAAACTAAAAATATGAAAATAGGTGAACTTGAAGTTGGCAATTTGTTTTTAGCGCCAATGGCTGGCGTTAGTGATGTTGGTTTTAGAAAAGTTTGTAAAATATGCGGAGCAGATTTGACGTTTATTGAGATGATAAATTGCAATGCTTTAAGATTTAATAATGTACATACTAAACAACTCTTACAAACAGAAGAAGATGAATGTATAAAAGCAGTTCAAATTTTTGGGCATGATGCAGATCAAATGGCAGAAGTATGTAGAAGTGAGCAATTAAAAAAATTTGATATTATAGATATTAATTTTGGATGCCCGGCTCCCAAAATTGTTAAAAATGGTGATGGAAGTGCACTTTTAAAAGATTTAAACAAAATAAAAGAAATAGTTACAAAGTGCGTAAAAGCAACAACCAAACCTATAACAGTAAAAATAAGAATAGGGTTTAATAATGGAGATAATGTTGCTTGTGAAGTTGCAAAAATATGCGAGCAATGTGGGGCAAAAGCAATAACTGTTCATGGAAGAACGCGTGAACAAATGTACAGTGGTGAAGTTGATTATGAAACAATAAAAAAAGTTAAGCAAAGTGTAAACATTCCTGTTATAGGGAATGGAGATGTGTTTGACAAAACTAGTTACGAAAAAATGTTAAAAACAGGCGTAGATGGTGTTATGGTAGCCAGAGGAGCACTTGGAAGTCCTTGGATATTTTCAATGTTAAAAAATCTCGAAATAAAAAACAAATTTTCCTTGGTTAAATTGCATGTAGATACTTTAAGGAAATATTATAATGATGAAATTTTATGTAAAACGCTAAGAAAACATTTTTTGTGGTATGTTAAAGACATTAAAGATGGCAATAAGTTTAGACTAAAACTTGCAACAACCGACAATTTGACAGAAAGTTTGAACATTTTAAAAGAAGTTTTAAATTAAAAATGTTTGTTTAATTTGCACATAATGTACTAAAATAATATTTAGTAAAGGGGGAAAATCAAATGAAAAGAACTATAGAAGATATTGATGTAAAAGGCAAAAGAGTTTTGCTTAGGGTAGACTTTAATGTGCCACTTGACGATAGTGGTAACATACTAGATGCAAGTAGAATTACGGCAGAACTTCCAACTATAAAGTATTTGTTAGCCCATGGTGCAAAGGTTATTATCTGTTCTCACATAGGCAGGCCTAAAGGCGAACCAAATCCAAAATTAAGCATGGTTTCTGTTGCTAAATATTTAGTTCAACATTTGCATTGTAAAGTTAGATTTTCTTCAAATGCAATAGGCCCAGAAGCTCAAAAAAATGTAGATATGCTTGAAGATGGAGAAGTGTTAGTGCTAGAAAACATTAGATTTTATAAAGAAGAAGAAGAAAATTCCCCAGTATTTTCTGCGAAACTTGCAGAACTTGCAGATATTTTTGTAAATGACGCTTTTGGGACTGCGCATAGAAAACATTCTTCTACATACGGCGTTGCCAAATTGTTGCCAAATGCCGTTGGTTTTTTAATGGGTAAGGAAATAAATACAATAGCGTCTGTGTTGGAGAATCCACAACGCTCATTTATTGCAATCTTAGGAGGCGCAAAAATTAGTGACAAGTTGAAAGTTGTAAAAAATTTATTAGAAACTTGTGACACGGTTTTAATTGGTGGAGGAATGGCATATACATTCTTAAAAGCCCAAGGCGTAGAAATAGGCAACTCTTTATATGAAGAAGAGTGCCTAAATGATGCTAAAGAAATTTTACAAAAAGCTAAAGAAAAAAACAAAAGATTACTTTTGCCACAAGATCATGTTTGCGCAGCAGTTTTTAGCCCAAATGCTGTAGCTTTTAAAGTTAAAACGCAGTATATTCCAACTGGAATGATAGGAATGGACATAGGGGCAAGGACAATTAAACAATATGTAAATGAAATAAAAAATGCAAAAACTATTATTTGGAATGGACCTATGGGCGTTTTTGAGTTTTTAAACTTTAGAGAAGGAACAAAAAAAATAGCAAAAGCAGTTGCAAAAAGTTCAGCAAAAAGCATAGTTGGGGGCGGTGATAGTTTGTCAGCAATAAAATCGCTTAAATTAGAAAAAAAGATATACCATCTTTCAACCGGTGGCGGCGCAAGTTTAAAGTTAATAAGTGGTGAGGTTTTGCCTGGCGTTGATGTAATCGCCGATAAATAAGGAGCACAATGAAAAAATTAATTGTAGGAAATTTTAAAATGAATACAACCGTCCAAGAGTTTTCATTATACTTGGATAAGTTTTTACCTTTAATAAAAAATAGCAAAAACATGGTTGCATTAAGTTTGCCATACACACATTTGATGCTTGCAAGTCAAAAACTTGTATCTACTAATGTTATTATGGGGTGTCAAAATATTTCTACAGAAGAAAAAGGTGCGTATACCGGAGAAGTGTCAAATTTAATGGTTAAAGATTTAGGTGCAAAATTTACACTTGTTGGACATAGCGAAATAAGAAAAAAATTTCATGAAACCAATGAACAAATTAATCAAAAAATCATAAGAGCACTTTCTGTGAATTTAAAATCCATTTTATGCATTGGAGAAACAAAAACAGAAAAAAACAACAATAAAACAAAGCAAGTATTAAAAAAGCAAATTGAAATTGCCCTTAAAGGGCTTTATGAAAATGAGCTAAAAAATATAATTATAGCGTACGAGCCAATTTGGGCAATTGGAACTGGCAAAATGCCATCTGTAAAAGAGATTGAAGATAACATTGCATATTTACGTAAAATTATTTTGGATATTTTTTCGCAAAAAGCATCAGAGAAAATACAAATTCTTTATGGAGGAAGTGTAAATTCCAATAATTTTGCAAGCATATTAAAAAGTTCGCAAGTAGACGGATTGTTGGTTGGGGGTTCTTGTCTTGACCCCTTTGAATTTGCAAAAATTGTAAATTAAAATTTTTTAGTTTTTATTGGGTTTTTAATAAAATATTGCAAATTTTTATAGAACCTAGTATAATCTTTTTGTGATTTATAAAATTTTAGATAAAAAAATAATTATAGATAATTTAAATGAGTTTAATATTGAACACATTGTAGAATGTGGTCAAGTTTTTACATATAAAAAAATTTCAAATAATGATTATTTAATATATTCAAAGGACCAATTAGCACATGTTTTTAAAAATGAAAATAAATACGTTATAGAAACAGACAACGTAAATTATTTTATTAACTATTTTGATTTGGATACAAATTATAGTGAAATTAAAAACAAATTGTTGTCAAATGATATAATGACAAAATCTGTAGATTATGGTTATGGCATAAGAATATTAAAACAAGATATTTATGAAGTTATAATTGGTTTTATTATATCCGCAAACAATAATATAAAAAGAATTATAAAAAGTATGCAAAAATTAAGAGAATTTGGCGAAATAGTTAATGATTATTATGCATTTCCAACAATAGATAAACTATGCACGCTAACAGAAGAGCAATTTGCTGAAATGGGTGTGGGATATAGAGCAAAATATTTAGTTGAAACTTGCAAAAAATTAAAAGAAATTAATATTGAACAAACTTTTAATTACACAGATTCACAATTAAGAGAATGGCTTTTGTCGTTGCAAGGAGTGGGACCCAAAGTGGCCGATTGTATTCTTTTGTATGGTTATCATAGAAGCTTATCATTTCCGGTTGACACATGGATGGAAAAAGTATATTTAGATATTTTTAAAACTAAAAAATCTAGACAAAAAATGGCTCAAGATTTTATGGAATATTTTGGAAATTTATCTGGTTATGCACAACAGTATTTGTTTTTTTATAAAAGGACCAAAAGCAAAATTACGTAAAATAGCATATTGCATATTTTGCAGAATTGTGATAAACTTTTAGTGGTAGGAGGTCAGGATGACAATGATGAATTTGCTAGCAGGCAGTGCATGGACAGAATTTGTAAATATATTTGTTGGCGAGTTTGCTTGGCTAACAATTACGCTTATGGTTTTGGGAATGATTTTGTGCATAATAGAAGCAGTTGTTCCTGGGTTTGGCATATTTGGAATAAGTGGTATTGTTTGCGAAGTGGGTGCAGTTGTTGTAAATGCAACTTTGTGTAATGGAACGCCTATGCAAGTTTTTATATTGATTTTGTTAATTACATTATTTACTTTATTAATATTTTTACTTTTTGTAAGGTCTGCTAGATACGGTTTGCTTGGTAAAACACCAATTGTTGAAAATAAAACGGCCATACCAAATGACTATGGCAAACAAGATCAAGCAAAATTGAAAGAATTAATAGGCAAGGAAGGAATTTTAATTACGGAATGTCATCCTATTGGCAAAATGAGAATAGGGGATGTTATATACGATGTTAGTTCTAAAGATGCAATGATTGCCAAAGGTGTTGTTGTTAAAGTAATAGCCGTAGAAGATGCAATTATTTATGTAAATAAAGCAGTTTATTAAAAGGAGAAAGTATGATAAATTTATTGTTAATGGAACTTTGGGCTCAAATAGTTTTATATGTTTCGCTTGGTTTATTATTAGTATTTGTTGTTTTGATATTTGCAATAGTTCCAATTAAAACATGGTTTGTTGCTTTAGTATCTGGGGCACACGTTTCAATGGCGCGTTTAATAGGTATGAAAATAAGAAGAATTAAAGTTGCGCCAATTGTAGATGCTTACATAATGGCAAGGAAGGCAGGAATACAGATAGATATAAGTGAGTTGGAAACTCATCAACTTGCAGGTGGCGATATTCAAAAAGTTATCAACGCTTTAATATCAGCACACAGTGCAAAAATAAATTTACCAATAGACTTGGCTAAGGCGATTGACCTTGCTGGACGTGATGTTAATTTGGCAGTTAGAAATTCTGTTACACCAAAGGTTATGGAAACAGATTGGATAAGTGCAATTGCAAAAAATGGTGTAGAATTAAAAGTTAAGGTTAGAATTACGGTTAGAGTTAACATAGCTAGACTTGTAGGTGGTGCTGGAGATGATACAATATTAGCCAGAGTTGGTGAAGGTATTGTAACGACTGTTGGTTCTGCTGATACACATACGGAAGTTCTTGAAAATCCAGATTTTATATCGCAAACCGTTTTGGACAAAGGGCTTGATTCTGGTACGGCATATGAAATTTTGTCAATAGATATTGCAGATATTGACGTTGGTAAAAACATCGGTGCCGATTTGTTAAAAGACACAGCCGAAGCTAAAAAAGTTATTGCCCAAGCAGAAGCCGAAGAAAGAAGGGCAATGGCAGCGGCTCATGAACAAGAAATGAAAGCTAAAACTCAAGAAATGCAGGCTATGGTGTTAGCTGCGCAAGCAGAAGTGCCAAAGGCAATGGCTGAGGCAATTAGAAATGGAAAAATGGGAGTTATGGATTACTATAAAATACAAAATTTAACGTCAGATACTGCAATGAGAAATGCCATAGCGGGAATTGATCCAAACAACACAAACAATAAAAAACCACCTAAATTTTAAAAGGAGAAGAAATAATGATAACGTTTATAGTTATTTGTGCAATAGTTTTCATAGTTATTGTTATTTCTTTAAATTTTCAAAATATAAAATCAAAATTTGTTAAAAAAGAAAAGCAACCAAAACAAACAACCGAAAAAAAAGATGATATACCCAAAAACGACACAAATATAAGTTATGATGAAAGTGAATTTTTAAAAAAAAATAACTTAAATCATGAAAAAGAACAAAATGCTGATTCTCAATATGTTGTACAAAGTTTTTTAGAGGCAAATGAAGAAGAATTGCAAGAATTAGAGTCAAAAAAGAAACAGGGAGGAGGACGACTTAAAGGTGCAATTAAGTCTATTGATAACATAGATGTTCAAGTGGAAGATGTAGATTTTGATGAAGATAATTTTGACGAAGATGACTTTGGTGAAAGTTTATTAGACCTTGATAATTCAAAGCCACAAATATCCAAACAAATTCAAAATTTACCTCCCGAAATTAAAGCCATTTTAATAAGCGATGTGCTTAAGAAAAAAGACGATTAAAATAGTTTTATAATTCAATAAACACGCATACAAATATAAAGAGGTAGTGCGTGTTTAATTTTTTTAATGAAATAATTGCAGATTATGGATTGGATTCAAGTTTATTTAACAACTTTAACATTATAAACATGTCAAATAAACTTGTGTATATTGAAGGTCATAAAGGAGTTGTTTCAATTTCAAAACAAAACATTTCAATAAGAGTTAAAAAAGGAGTATTGCTCATTAATGGAAACAACTTACAAATTAAACGCATTACAAGTTCAACAGTAACTGTGATTGGAAACATTAAAGAAATAGAGAGTTATTAGTGAAACAATACAAATTTATAATACCATCATTAAATACTGAAAAAATATTGAACAAACTCATTTTGCAGTTTGATATTTTTGATATGAAAAAAGATGAAAAAACTTGTTCTTTTTTTTGTAAATCTAAAGACAAAAAAACCATAGAAAAAATTTTAAAACAATATGGCGTCAAAGTAGAATCTAAATCGTATTATGGATTTTTTAAGCAATTAAAAAACGCTTCAAGTTTAGGTGTAATAATTGGCATTGTTATATCAACAATATTGTACATTATTTCTACTTTTTTTATAAACGATGTACTTTTGATTGGAAATTTATCAATAACGTCCAAAGAAATTATGGAAGTGTTAGATAATCATAATATAAACAAATGGACTTTAAAATCAGCTGTAAATTTGGAGTCATTAAAAAACGACTTGCAAAAAATAAAATATGTAAGTTATGCAAGCGTTATAATTAAAGGCAATGCTATTATTATCAATATAAAAGAACAATTAACCAATGATGAAGTTGTAAATTTGGGCGTTTTTCAGCCTTTAGTTGCAAAATATGATGGAAAAATTACTTCAATTAAGCTTATTCAAGGAACATTAAAATGCAAAGTTGGGGATATTGTTAAACTTGGTGATGTTTTAGTTGAGCCATATGTGTATGATTCAAATGGTGATAAATTGAGTGTGCAACCATTAGCAGATATCATTTGCGATGTTTGGATAACTACAAGATTAGAAGTGAAAGACAAAGAAATAAAAAAAATTAAAACGGGCAATATTGCAAAAGATTATTCAATAACTTTTATGGATTTAAATTTGTTTACTCAAAAAACAGATATTAAATTTAAAAATTTCATGGTTGAGGAAAATGAAAAATATTTAACAAATTATATTTTGCCTATTAAAATTAAATATATAACATATAGCGAATATGAGTATTGTGAAATTAATACTGAATTTGAAAAAAATAAAGATAAATATTTAAATCAAACTAGGCAAATGTCTTTGCTAAACGTAAAAGAATATGACATAATAAAAGATGAAAGTTATGTGATAAACAAACAAGATGATACCAACATTATTGTTTACACTATAACAGTCAATAAATTAATAACATAAGAGGATATATGACAGTTAATTTCAACAATTTAACAGACATAAATTTAAGAAAAAAAATTATTCAAATTTTTAAAATAGCCTTGCTAGAAACAAACACAAAGAACAATGTAAGCGTTAATGTAACCATTGTTGGCAAAGATAGAATTCGCAAGTTAAATCATGATTTTAGGAATGTGGATAAAGTTACAGATGTTTTGTCGTTTCCACTTTTGGAGCCATATGAAATAAAAAATGGAGAAATGCTTAACAATAAAATACAAACGGATTTGGGAGATATAGCTATATGCAAATCAAAAGCTGTTATTCAAGCTAATGATTATAAACACAGTGTAAAAAGAGAAATATGTTTTTTAGCCCTTCATGGATTTTTACATGTTTTAGGATATGATCATATAAAAAAAGACGAAGAAGAAATTATGTTTAATCTTCAAGATAAAATTTTAAAAAAAGCAAAAGTGGAGCGATGATGGATTATAAATGTGGGTATATAGCGATATTGGGTAAACCAAATGCTGGAAAAAGCACTTTGGTTAATTGTATGGTTGGTGAGAAGGTGGCTATAGTATCATCAAAACCTCAAACAACTAGAAATAACATTTTGGGAATTTTAACAAAAAGTAATTATCAATTAATTTTTGTTGACACTCCAGGGATACACAAAAGTAAAAATGCCTTAGACAAATTTATGATGAAAAATGTTAGAAGCGCAATTGGTGGGGCAAGTGTAAACATTTATTTAATTGATTCAACAAAAGAAATAACCGGTGAAGAAATTGATTATGTAAAAAATTTAAAGCAAAAAAATGAAGTTCCATTGATTGTATGCTTAAGCAAAACCGATTTAGTAAAAAAACAAGAATTGTTAATAAAATTGTCACAAATCGCAAACATTAATGAAGTTGATGAAGTTGTTCCAATTTCAAGTTACAAGGCTTATAACACTAATGAATTGTTAGAAATTATACTAAAATATCTTCCTAACGAAAAAGAAAAAAATTTTATTTATGACAATGACTACTACACAGATAAATCGATAAATTTTATTGTTGCAGAAACCATAAGAGAAAAAGCTTTGTTGTGTTTAGAACAAGAAATTCCACATGGAATAAATGTAAATATTGTCTCATTTATTGAAAAACCAAATATAACAGTTATTGAGGCAGATATTGTTTGTGAAAGAGAAAGTCACAAAAGCATCATAATTGGAAAAAGAGGTAAAAAACTTAAAGAAATTGGAGAAAAAGCAAGGATAGACATAGAAAAATTACTTGATAAAAAAGTTCTTTTGAAACTTTTTGTTAAGACAAAGAAAAATTGGCGTGATAGTGAAAACTATTTAAAAGAGTTTGGTTATAAAAAAGAAAATTTGTAAATTTTTTCTTTTGTTTTGCATATAATAGTAGTATACTTAAACTTGAAGATTGAACAGTTAAAATGAAATTTTACTATTAGGAGGAAGTTTAAATGGACAGTTTTGCATCGCCACAAGCACAACAATTATGGCAGTTATTTGAACAAACTGGCAATATAAATATTTATAGACTATATTTTGCTGTTCAGCATACAAAAAACTCTACTTTGGATAATATAATAAATTCTAACATAAACACAAACGATAACTTGGAGATGTAGTTTGGATACAATAAAAGTAAAAGCCATAGTGCTTTCTTCTATAGATTACAAAGAAAAGGACAAGCTTGTAACACTATTTACCATTGAAAATGGTGTAATGCAAGCGATTATGAAATCGGTAAAAAGCGATAAAGCAAAAATGAGATTTGCAAAAGAACCTTTTTGCTTTGGAGAGTATTTAATTGCAATGCCTTCTAAAATAATTACCAATGTTGAAGTTGAAGACAATTTTTATGTTTTAACTAAGGACATAGATAAGTTTTATTTAGCATGCGCTATTTTGGAAACTGTTAAAACAGTGGTAGTTGCGGGAGAAAAAAACGTGGAACTTTTTATTGAAACGTTAAAGGCAATAGGTGCAATCGCATACGGAAATGTGAATGATAAATACGTTTTAACAAAATTTTTATTAAGCGTTTTTAAAGGAATGGGTTATACGTTATCACTAAACAAATGCTCTACATGTGGACAGCCCTTCTCTGGGAAAAGATATTTGAATCTTGATTATGGTGAAGTTGTTTGTACGGGTTGCAAAAGTGGTAAATGCATAGAGATATCGCCAAAATGTCACAGTTGTTTTAAGATATTAAGTGAAACTAGTTATGACAAATTAAATACAATTAAATTAGCAAATAAAAGCGAAGACGAAGCTTTAAATGTGTTAAATATTAATTTTGAAAACAGATTTAATAAGAAATTAAATTTATTGTGAATTATTTAAAAGCGACTTAAAAAAAGTTGCTTATTTTTTTGCTATGCTGTACACTATTTCAGTATTTTTATAAGGAGGATTTATGACAAATAAATATGTTTACTTGTTTAGTGAAGGCAATGCAAACATGCGTAACCTATTGGGTGGCAAAGGTGCAAACTTGGCAGAAATGACAAATATTGGTTTGCCTGTTCCACAGGGATTTACTGTAACTACTGAGGCATGTACAAAATATTACGATGATGGTAAAAAATTATCTCAAGAAGTTATTGATCAAATTTTAGAAGGATTAAAGAAAATAGAAAAATTAGACAACAAAAAATTTGGAGATAAAACAAATCCCCTTTTGGTATCTGTTCGTTCTGGGGCAAGGGCGTCAATGCCAGGAATGATGGATACAGTTTTAAATTTGGGATTAAATGATGAGGTTGTTGAAGGACTTGCAAATCTTACAAACAACCCAAGGTTTGCTTATGACAGCTATAGAAGATTTATACAAATGTTCAGCGATGTTGTTATGGGACTTGATAAATCTAAGTTTGAAAGAATTATCGATCAAATGAAAGAAGAAAGAAACATAAAGTTAGATATAGAATTTAGCGCTGATGATTTAAAGTTAATGGCAACCAAATTCAAAGAATTTTACAAAGAACAAATGCACGAGGAATTCCCTCAAGAGCCAGTACATCAATTAATAGAAGCAGTAAAAGCTGTTTTTAGGTCTTGGGACAATCCAAGGGCAAACTATTATAGAAGAATGAATGATATTCCATCAGATTGGGGAACTGCAGTAAATGTTCAAACAATGGTATTTGGAAATATGGGAGAAACAAGTGGCACAGGCGTTGCATTTACAAGAAATCCTTCTACAGGCGAAAAAAAGTTATATGGTGAATATCTTATGAATGCTCAAGGTGAAGATGTTGTTGCAGGCATAAGAACACCAAACCCAATATCTTTATTAGAGACTCAAAATCCAGAAATTTATGAACAATTTACAAAAATATGCAAGACGCTTGAAGACCATTATAATGATATGCAAGATATGGAGTTTACAATAGAGAAAGGCAAATTGTATATGCTGCAAACTAGAAATGGTAAAAGGACAGCACATGCTGCTTTAAAAATTGCAGTTGACCTTGTAAACGAAGGCAGAATTTCACAAGACCAAGCACTTTTAATGATTGATCCAAAGCAATTAGATGCTTTATTGCATCCTCAATTTAATGCAAAAGATTTAAAAGAAAGCAAAGTTATTGCTACAGGTTTGCCAGCATCTCCTGGAGCTGCTGCTGGGAAAATTGTATTTACGGCTCAAAGGGCCAAAGAATTAGCATCAAGCAAAAATAAGGTTGTGTTGGTTCGCTTGGAGACATCTCCAGAAGATATTGAGGGAATGGCAGTAAGCGAGGGTGTTTTAACTGCCCGTGGAGGAATGACATCTCATGCTGCAGTAGTTGCAAGGGGAATGGGCACTGCTTGTGTCGCTGGATGCAACGCTTTGATTGTGAATGAAGAAGAACACTACTGCACTATTGCAGGACAAAGATTTAATGAAGGAGATGAAATTTCAATAGACGGTTCAACAGGAAATGTTTATGGAAACCTTGTTAAAACAGAACCAGCTTCTGTGTCTGGTGATTTTGCAACAATTATGCAATGGGCAGATTCAAGAAGAAAATTGGAAGTAAGAACTAATGCTGACAATCCAAAAGATGCAGAAGTTGCATATAATTTTGGAGCTCAAGGTATTGGACTTTGCAGAACTGAGCACATGTTCTTTGATGCAGATCGCATTCCTGCTGTTAGAGAAATGATTGTGTCAAGCACTGTAGAAGAAAGAGAAAAGGCGCTCAGTAAACTTTTACCAATGCAAAGAAAAGACTTTATAGGATTATATAGAGCAATGAAAGGTCAGCCTGTTACAATAAGATTCTTGGATCCACCTCTTCATGAATTTTTACCACATACAGACGAAGAAATAAAAGCCCTTGCAAAAGACATGGGAATTTCTTTTAAAAAACTCAAAAACACAGTTGAAAGTTTACATGAATTTAACCCAATGATGGGACATCGTGGCCTAAGACTTGCTGTAACATATCCAGAAATTGCAAGAATGCAAACAAGAGCTGTAATTGAAGCAGCACTTACTGTTAAAAAAGAAAATGGCTACGATATTCATCCGGAAATTATGATTCCACTTACTTGCGAAGCAAAAGAATTTAATTATGTAAGGAATATTGTTGCCGAAACTGCTGACGAAGTTATTAAAGAAAGCGGTGAATCGTTAACATATAAAATTGGAACAATGATTGAAATTCCAAGAGCAGCACTCACTGCCGATGAAATCGCAAAAACTGCAGAATTCTTTTCATTTGGAACAAATGATTTAACACAAATGACATTTGGGTTTAGCAGAGATGATGCTGGAAAATTCCTTGGTGCTTATTATGATAAAAAACTATTTGACAGTGATCCATTTGCTCATTTAGATCAAGTTGGTGTTGGAAAACTTGTAGATATGGCTTGTCAGCTTGGAAGAAAAACACGTCCAGACATTAAACTTGGAATTTGTGGAGAACATGGTGGAGATCCTCAATCAATAGATTTTTGTCATAGAGTTGGATTAACTTATGTTTCTTGCTCACCATATCGTGTACCTATAGCGCGTTTAGCAGCTGCTCAAGCTAATATTAAAAATCCTAGATAAAATAAAATACCTTTTAAACCAAGCTTTAAATAAGTTTGGTTTAAATTTATACTTGTTTGTAAAATCTTTTAAATTCTATAATTAATTATTTTTACAATATAAATTTAAAATTAACAACTTTTATTATTTCTAACATTTTAATTCACAAAATTTAAGGGATAAAAGTGTTTTCAAATAATTTTAATATAGCCAATTTAACATTGGCTATATTTTTTTTGCATAATTATCGATTTTAAATAATATAGTATTTCGACAGAATAAATCAAAATATTATTTCATTATAAAAATATCGCATTTGAATATATTTATATAATGATTATAGTTAAAAGTGAGGTTTTAATGTTTTGTGTAGTGAAATTAAAATCTATCAAATATGTGCTTTTGGTGTTATTAGTAACAGTGCTTTTGGCGATTTCATTTAATGGAGCATCATCGGCACAAGTATTCTTTGGATACAACACTAAATTAGTTCCTGTGTACAGCGTACAAACAGACAAAAAACAAGTTGCCATAACATTTGATGCGTCTTGGGGAGCTGATAAAACTGAAGAAATTATGAAAATTTTGAAGGAATACGATGCAAAAGGGACGTTTTTCTTAGTTGGGTTTTGGGTTGACAAATATCCAGACATGGTTAAATTAATAAATGACAACGGCTTCGAAATAGGAACACATTCAAACACGCATCCTGACTTGACAAAATTATCTAGAGAAGCAGTAAAATTAGAAATTTCAACATGTACGGATATGATAGAAAAAATTACAAACAAGAAAATAGAATTGTTTAGAGCTCCATATGGTGCGTACAACAATACTGTAATTGAAGTGTCAAATGAGTTGAATTTAATTCCTATTCAGTGGGATGTTGATTCGTTGGATTGGAAAGGCATAAGCGCTCAAAATATAACAACAAGAATAATAAACAATGTAAAAAATGGTTCAATAATTTTGTGTCATAACAATTCAGATCATATTTTAGATGCGTTACCAATGGTGCTTGATAGATTAAAAGGTCAAGGGTATGAAGTTACTTCAGTGGGAGAACTTGTATACAAAGAAAATTACACTATAGATAGAAACGGAGTACAAAAACCAAAAGTTTAAGGAGAAAATTTATGAAATACGAACTTTTATCAAACAATAAGGTGTTTTTATGTGGAGAAATAAAAACAGAAGCTAAATTTAGTCATGAAAGTTTTGGAGAATCTTTTTATGAAATAATGTTAAGTGTAAAAAGATTGTCTGAACAAGACGATTTAATTCCAATAACCATTTCGGATAAATTGTTGACAAAAGATATGACGGTCGGTTGTAAATTGGCAATAAAAGGACAGTTTAGAAGCTACAATAAAGTAGAAGATGGAAAAAGCAAATTAATGTTAACAGTTTTTGTTAGGGAAGTAATTGAATATAATGAAACAATGAATCCTAACATAATAGAAATTACAGGATACATTTGCAAAGAACCAACATACAGAACAACTCCTTTTAAAAGAGAAATTTGTGATGTTTTAATAGCTGTAAATAGAGCATATAATAAATCAGATTATTTACCATGTATTGCTTGGGGAAGAAATGCCAGATTTGTAAAAAATTTGGAAATCGGCAAGAAAGTAAATTTGGTTGGACGCATTCAATCAAGAGAATACCAAAAGAAATTAGATGATGGTACAATAATAACTAGAACTGCATATGAAGTGTCTATAAATAAAATAAGCGACGAAGAAGTTGAATATGCAGAAGATGAAATATTATCATAAAAAAAAATTGTCTGCAATTAGACAATTTTTTTATGATTTTAATATATTAAAGTTGTGTTTTAGAGAACGATTGATTTAAATTATTCTTTTTTTGTACATCTTTAAGTGTTGACGATAAATGACAGAGATCGTTTGCGTAATTTTGTTGAACATGTTCTTTGTACGATATTGCGCCCAGTTCTTTATGAGTGTGATTTTCACCTTTCATCATTACTCCATTTACAATCAATTCATCTTTTGCTAAATTTGGATTCTTTATAGAACTTATTAATTCAAAATCGTTATTTAAACTATTAATTTCTTGTTGTAGTATGTTTCTTTCGTCTTCACTTAAGTTGTATTTTGTCAAAGCTTGTTCTCGGTCGGATATTTTAGATTTAAGCATTTCGCAATGAGCATTTTTTTGTTCATTAAATTCATTTTCTTTATGTGCACTTATGTCTTGGAAAAGTGTTGCCAACTCTGTTTTGTCCGCATCAGAGATGCTTCCTTTTGTTAGTTGTTTTTCCAAAGTTAATACTCTTCTATTTTGTTTTGCAGTAAGACCTTCATATCTTTTTTCGTTTTCATTAGGTTTAACAAAAGGAGATACTTCGTAATGTGCTTTTTTGTTTAATTTCTTTGTTGCGCTTCTCTCTTTTTTTCTGTTTTTAAGGTATTCTTTAAATTTAGAAAAAATATTTTTTCTAACATTGATTGAACGTTCCTTTTCTTTGTTTGCAGTATAGGCAGTAATAAATCCAAAAGCAAAACATACACAAACCGTTCCCGCCAAAGCAAACATAGGCGATAAAACCGCTCCCGCTGCACCAATCATTGCGGCCCCAGAAAAGAATAGCAATGATAAAAACAATGAAATTTTAAAAAAATTTAATATAGACTTTGGCTTTATTGTTATTTTTTTGTTGTTATCTTTATCTTTATCTTTATCTTTGTTTTTGTCTTTATCTTTATCTATGTCTCCTGTATCTTTTGTATCTTTCTCTCTGTCTTGTGAGCCGTCTCCATTTCCTGTGGTTGAATCGCTCGAAGGCTTAGTGTCTTCTTCTGGATTTTGTTTATCACCATTTTCGTCAGGATTGACTTGTTCTGGTTTTGGGGTTATTCCATTTGGAGAATCAGAAGCGTCGTCATTTGATTCATCTGTTAATTCTGTTTCGCTTGATGGTGCATTTTTAGAAGCAAATTTGTTTGCTCCTGTTTTCTTAAAATCAATAGAATCTATTGTCATATCGTCATGTGTCTCAATTGTAAGATTGGAACTTTTTACAAACTCTTCGAGGGTTTGTAAATCTTTTTCATTAATTTCAAAGCCAATTCCTTGTGTTGGCTTTTTGCCAACAATCCCAAGCGACGATTTTAATTTTACACCCAATAAAATAGATGCATTATCTTTGTACAACTTAAATCCTTCTACGTGCACAAGTTTACTGCCTCTTGCGACAAAAATTTCTCCCGAAGGCATGCGTAAAAGTTTTAATTTGTTATTTTCTGAAATGTATTTTTCACAGTTGTAATTTGTGCAAAGAAAATCGAGCATTTGGTAAGGGAAGCGTTGCATCGAAATGGCTTTATTTGATATTTGAGAAATCAAATTATTAGGCAAAGATATATCTAAAGGAGTATCAAATGTGCAAACTTTAGAAAAAGTTTTTGCATTTGCTTTTTTTTGAAGAATTGCAAAAGGTGTAATTTTAAATGTTGATTTTTCACCTCTTTCGAGTACAGTAAAAGTGATGTCTTGGTCATAATTTATATTTATTTTTGATATGTCAAATTCAACGTTATTGCTTTTTTCAAAACCTTTAAATAGTTCTGATGAATTGTTGAAAACCAATTTATAATTATCTTCATTTTCTTGAACAATCTTTAAAACATTTTCATTTTTGCCTTGTTGTTTAAAATAAAAATTATTTTCATCGCCTACGCTTATATTCTGTTTGCCGATAATTTTTCCATTTTCTTTTAGTTCTATTTCAAAATAATCTTGATTTTTTTCCATAAAAATCACCTCAAATTAAAATATATATGTACATTTATTTTTATAATATCACATTACCGCAAATTTGTCAATAGAGCAAGTAAAGTGAATTTTAATGTAAAAAATAATAAATAAAAAATATTAAAAATAATATTTTTAAAAATATTATTTTAAAAAATAAAAAATCAAAAAACAATTTTATAATTATTATCTTAATTTTTAAAATAAAATCTTGTTTTTATAATTTCAATATAATGGTAAAATAATTGACTTTTAATTGACATAAATTATATAATTATTTCGAAATATAATGCAAATAATATTTGTAAAGTAGATTTTGGAGAAAAAAATGAAATTTGTAACTTTTTTAAAAATTTTTGCAATTTCTTTTGCATCGCTAATTGGTGCGATGGCAATTGGATACGGAATAATGGTTGCAGTTGGGTATTTTGATGAGCCAGAAATATATCCTACAAACATTTCTTTTGAGTTTAGTGAATACAATGTTGATGGGGATTTTACAGCAAAAGTGGTTACGTCAACGCAAGATGTTACAATGAATGAAATAGAATTGGCGCTTCCACAGAGTTTGCAAATTGAAGAAAAAAATGGAGTAATAAGTGATGGTGTAATTTCAATACCAAAATTTGTTACATTAGGCGAAGAGTTCTCTATAAAAGTTGATAAAACATTAAATGACAATGAATGTGATGGAAATGAATGGATAACAGGTGGACATTCTGTAATTAGAGCAACATCCGTAAACAATCCAGAATGTGAGCCAGCAAAAGCAAATGTAAACGTTGATGTCCCAGTTTATAAAGTTGAATTGGTTACAAGTTCTTCTACAGATTTGCAAGATTTAACAGATGAGAATACATTCGTAATTAATTCTGAATTTGGAGCTTATTTTAATTTCTATCCAAAAAGAAGTGCATATCAATTTAGTTACGATGGCGAAAACGGATACGATAAAAGATATAAAAATACATATTTTATGTTGCAATCCAGCAACGATGAAAATATTGTTCAACAAGGAACAACAAACAAATTTACTGCAATAAATGTTAGTGATGTTGATGCAACTAGCACAATAGAAGGCTATATTTTTTCATCAACAATAATTGAACAAAGTGTTGTAAAATTGTTTGAAGATAAAACTGAAGATGCTAAATATGCAGAGATTATGAGTGAATTAAAAAGGTTGGCAAATGATAACACATCATTAACCAAAAAAGCACTTACAAGTCAAAAATCTGTAAAAATTGTTGATTTAGATGTTGACAAATTGGAGGTTTTGGGAAATATTGGATTTGTAAATGTAAATAAATTGCATACTTTATATGCATCAAAAAATGTTTCTGACGCAGAGACAAATTCAACTAATTTAAACATTAAATTGTCATCTTCTGCAAACGAAAATGTATCATTGCAAAGCAAGTTATCTAATGTTGCAATAACATTTTATTACAAACAAGGAAATTCTCTTTTTAACGCTGTTAACAATGAAAATCAAGCATATAACATTATAAATATTCCAAGTGATGGATTTAGCAAAACAAAAATTATACCAAACTCGGTAAGTGCAACAACAACTTATTATTATCCTGTGCTTACAAATGATTATAATGACTACTATTGGCAATTTAGCGTTTTGCAAGGCGTTGATGCTGAAAGTTTGGTTGTTGAAATTATTTACATCGATGAAAATTTAAATATAGAACCGGTAAGAAAATATTTTTCAACGCAAAACATTGTTTCTTCACCAATTAACTGGAACAACATTGAACCAATAGAGCTTACCATTTATGATAACGAAGATGACAATTCAATAGTGTATGAAGAAATAAATATTCAAAACAGAATAAACGTTCCAACAAACAACTTATACCAAACAACTCGCTTTTTCGCATTTTCAAATGAAGATTTAACAAATTATATATATTGCAAAAGTGCAGTTGAATATACTTTAGGCACTCAATCGTATACTTTATATGAAATTGAAAACGGAATAATTAAGCCAAAAGATGTTAGTGCACATGCAAAAACATTTAGAGTAATTTTTGTTACTGTACAAACAGACATGTTTGGGGCTGTAAAATTAGATTCGCAAAACAGGTATATAATTGATCAATATTCTCAGGATTCTGGAGTTTTAAGTGCAATAAATGTTTCAATAACAAAAACTTTAAAATCGGTTAATTCAAACATAAGAATAAATGGAGATATTGAAGATTACCAGTTTGAAGAAAATGAACAGCAAAATTTGGCATTTGTGCACAAATCTACAAATCCTTTTGATGTTGTTTTAACATATGGTGGCGAATATAATGAAACAGAAGAGGCAATTTTAAAACAATCTATTGAAGCAGAAACTTTAACCGTTGTTGCAAAGACAAATGGCGTTTACACAGATATAGTTGAAATTTTGAATATAACTGAAGAAAAAGATTCAAACAACAAAACCTGTTTTAGATTTAGTTTAAAGATAAATGAACTTTCAACTTCAATAACCGAAATGAAAATAAATTTGTATTCAAGATATTTGCAATCTAACTCCACATTGCCAAATGATGTTTTAATTTCAAGTATTGATGATGATACTCAAATTGGTTATATAGAAGTTTATGATGGACATGCTGTGCAATTTAATTTCAATATAAACTTAACAGAAGAATATAAATCCAGTGCAAACAACAGAATAAATGCCAATGTTGTTATTAAAACCGATGATAACAATAATTTAACAAATATAAGCAACAGTTACACTCTTAATGGGCAAGATGTGTCAAATTATTTATTCGTTCAAAATGAAGGCGGGGTAATTGACTACACTTCTTTAAATATTGTAATAAAAGACAAGCACGGAAGATTGCCATTGTCTTCTAGTTATACTTTACAAAGCACAAATCAAACATTGGTTGTAACCGGAACATCTTCAATAACTTTTGTTGGTTCAGGAGATGTTGAATTAAATTTGGTTGATTCACAAAACAATGTAAGGGATACACTTTATTTCAAAGCGCAAGATGCAGGAATGGTTGTAAAAGTAGATAAACTTATAGAAAATGTTGAAAATGGCAATGCAATAAAAACAACCGAAACAGAATATGAGTATGATGAAACTCAACAAACAAAATATGAATTCCCACAGCTTACTATTTCTGTTTATGGTTATGCAAATTCTATTATTTATTTAAACAGCACAGACAACAATGTAAACAATTTAATAAATTATGAATATGGCTACAATGAAAATAATGAACAAAGAAATGTTTACTTAACTTCTAAAATGCAATTTGAAATTAAACAAGACAGCGCATATGAAGATTGTTTAGACTTAATGGAAGTAAATTTGTTAACCGAAACGGGTAAGTACATAAGGTTCACAAAAGATTTTGGACAAAGCAAATCATTAACTATAATTGCATCAGTGCCAGAACTTGGAATAAGTCAAACTATTATTTTAAACATCAAACCCAACATTTCAATTAAAACTTCGGTTATTGACACTGAAACAGTAAATGGAGCCGTTTCAACAACTGGTGAAATAAATGTTTACGCTGATAGCATTGTTACCATTGATGTTACAGTTCAATATTATGTAAAAACTGAAACTGCCGATAATTCAACATATGCTTTTTTTGCCATGACAAATAATAACCAAAAACAATTAGGTGGTAGTTCAAGCGAAGATGTTTACATAAGAGAAACAAATTCAACATATTTTGGTGAATATTATTTTCAAAAAATTGATAACGAAACTTTAGTTTATCAGTTCCAAATAAAATTTGTGTTCAATACAGTAAGCGACATTAAAAATTTTGTTATTTCATTTAAAAAGAGCATTGAAAATGAAATAACAAACGCAGACGCTTCAAGTTTAATAACTTTTAAAGTTTATCCTAATGCAAAGGCTGAAGTTGTAAATGTAAATGAAATTTTATATCTTAAAAACGTAAATGATGGCGTAACAACAGGGCAATATTTAATTTATGGAAGCAACACAGACACAGAATATCCTATAAGTGTTGAGAGAATTGTAAATGGAAATGGACAATATGATGATGTCTATTTAATAGATTATGCAAAAATAAATATTCAGACTAGCAGTGAATATTACGACATTGAAAAAAATGGAAACGATTTTATTTTAAAATGCAGAAAGCAATTAATTCAATTAGATATTGTAACTGTTATAGTAACATATGACGAGTACGTTATAGGAACATTAAATTTAAAAGTTTCGCCAAACATACAAATTGACTTAGAGAAAAATGTTTGGATTAAATATGACAATGAATATTATTTGGCGCTTTCGCAAGACATTGTTACAGATGATGATTTAAAATCTTACTTTAAAAATGGTGAGATTGATTCATTTGAATTCACGCAAAACAGCAATTATCTTGAATATGGTGAAACAGGATTAACCATAAAAAGTTCACCAAACAAAATACTTGGAACAGACAAAACGCTTTGGATAAAAGTTATTTTAACTAATGGAAATAGTTTAAAGTTTAACATATTAATTTTGCCATGCAAATTGCCATTTGTTATATATAGAGAAAATGGTTCATTAAGTGGGAGCATTATAGAAATAGAAGATTTAAAAAATATGTTAGATGTTGAATTTTTAAGAGATAATTATTTAACATATTATTTTGAATATTCAGGCGCAGACGAAAATGGAATGAATATAACATTTGATTTTAATGCAGACAATCAAGAATCACTTGATGGCGCTATTGGAATTAGAAGAATAGAAGGTGCAAATTACTATGTTAGAAATCTTGATGAAAATGACGCAAACGTATATGCTAGATATGAAAATGGAAAAATAATAGCAGAGCCGGTTGGTAAAGATGTATACGTTGTGTTATATGCAAATTTGGACGTTTCATCTTCAGAATCTTTGGTTATACCTTATTTGATTAAAATAAAAAAAGAATTGGTTGTAAAAACTTATTATCCTTATTTAAGTGGAGAATCTAATAATCAAGAAGTAACAGGTGGCGATTTAATTTCATCAAATCCTTCGTTCGATATGGAATATTTGAACTTTGATAGTGACAATAAATCTGTTATAAATATGGAAGAAAATTTAGTTAATGTTCCAAACAACAGTAAAAGATTTGAAATTGGAAGATACAATATTGACGGCGAATTTGAAACCGTTTCACAATCTTTAATCTCGTATTCAGTAACAGAACTATACTATTATTACTATGGTTGGAAACAAGTAAATGCTGGAAATATTTCTAATTATGCAATCGTAAATGGTGGAATTATAACAATTAAATCTAACAATGCAGAAAGAATAAGATTAAAAATTGAAATATCAACAAGAAGTGGCGTAAAAGGCTGGTACTACGTAAGCGTTGGTGAAATTCCAAACATGTCATTCACAGAACTTAAGAGTGGCGTGTATGACGCAAATATTAGCGATATAACTTTGCAAGCAGGAAGTGAGTATGATTTAAGCCGATACAAGTTGTCAAAAATATCAAATAGTGTTACAGAGGATATAACAAGCGAATTAAAATTTTATATTTTAAACAATAAGGACAATAAACTTAGTGTTGATTATTCAAATAAGCAACTGTGCGCAGAACCTTCAACAGAAAATTGGTCAACGCAGTTGATGTTTTACACAAAATATGGTGCGTTAAAAACTGTAAAAGTAAATATTAACTCAAATTACACCGTAAATTCAAATATCGAAGAAATATATTCAGGCTCAACTTTAAATTTGCTTGATGAAAAGAGTTTCGTGCCAAGCGATGAAAATGGTGTGGATTCGCCTAGCATTTTATCTATAAGGTCAATAGAAATTGTCAACTTGGAAGAAAATGAGTTTGAAACTTTCATATTTATAGGCAACAATGAGATTCGATTTGGATTGGTTGATGTTGAAGTAAACGTAGTATTTAGGATAGTATTTGAGCTGGAATGTAATGAAGAAACATTTAATTACACTGGTGAATATACAATTACAGTTTTGCCTACACTCGAAAAAGTAGATCCACTAAATAGTGAAGATAATCAACATGATTTTGGTGACATAAATGGAGGCGAAAGTAATTCTTACGAATTTACAGATTTGTATAGATATGTAGGCAATAATGAATTTGCAACTTGGCTTTCTTCTAATAATAATAATATTAACATAGATTTTATCAATGTATCAATGGTTGCTTTAACAGGGTATAATGTAGATTTAGACAAAAGTGATTTAACCATAGATGTAACAGTTCCAAAAGTGGCGTCTAGATTAAACGTTGTTTATAAAGCAGTTATTAGCAATGTTAATTTGCAAGGAGAAAAATTTACTGTTTTTGAAGTTTACTTTACATTTGCAGTGATTCCAACATTTAAACTTTCAATAAATTATCCATCTCCTAACGAAACCGACGAATTGACAAGAGAATATTTTTACTTATATTCAGAAAGTGCAAATCAAATTGACTTTAACCAAAATGCAATGTTTGCCGAAGATAAAAGAATTATTGTTGACGAATCAGAAAAAGCCAATGTGTATGTAGGAGTAAAGTCGGAATATGTTCAAGACGCTGGCGAAGTTGAACAAAGAAAACAACTTGAACAGGCACAGTTTACTTTTAATAGTGAAGCCCTTGTTGAAAGCATAGGTGATGTTACATTCACAATATATTACAAAACAGGTGATGTTTATACGCCGATAGAGCACTATAACGTAACTATTTCTAAAAATGCTGTTGTCAGCGTTTCAAGCGTTAATTTTGAAACTCAAAATAAACAAAATTCATATACCAATCCAGAAGTGATTTATATTGGTGCAAATGATGACATATTAACAAAAATAAATGTTAGATTTAAATTGACAGAGCAATCTAATGTAGACGAGGATATGTATATCAAATTTACATCAGTTGGCGGAGTTGAAGTTGTTAATGACAACGAATCTCTATTTTACATTAATTCTGATATGGTTGGAGTTGAACTTTCAACATACATTACATTAAATTTAAATGCAAACGATACATTAACTGGAAATAGTATAGATTTTGAAGTTTATACCAAACAAGGCGACACATTTACCGATGTAACAGCACAAAAGAATATTGATATTTTTGATGTTACAATAAATTCAAGAATAAGCCTTAAATATGCTGGTGAATACATTGTAGATTTTTACAAAGCGTACAATGTTGTAGACAAATCAGAATTGTCTGTGAAAAATGATATCGAAGGTCAGACAAGTAAAAACATAATAATTAATTCAATAAATATTGGCACGTATTATATAAACCACATTTTTGATGTAATATTTGAACAGCAACAAGACATTCGACTTTCAACATCACAAAGTACATCGTTATTGTATAGAGATGCAGCTGAAACTAATGATTCAAATTTCATGTCAGTTATAAACATGAAAAAGATTTCTGACAATTCATATTACACTCAAGCAGAATTTGGAAGAAACTTGCTTAGTTTAAAAGTATCAAATGTACAAGGCAACAATAAATCATATATAAGAATGACTTCATACGAAGACGTTGATAACGTTGTATATGATTATGTATTTTTGGCTATGGGTGCACCAAATGATGAAGTTAATGTTACATTGGATGTAATTTTAACATATGGAACTGTATCTAAAACATACGCATTTAGTTTTATTATTGAAAATGACTATTCAAATCTGTCGTTATATAACCATGATAAAACAATGAATAGTAGCGTTAATAGATGTTTGATAAAATCAAATAGTATAGTTACAATGGCTTTTGCTTCAAGCCAAAATCCAGCGGAAAATTACATTTACATAACTCACGAAAATGCTGTTGAGGGTAATGTTATTGGAAATATAGCACCGTATTTTAATATTTTAATTGACCAAGGTTCAGAGTATATTGAAAAAATGCAACAAACAGATTCTAATATGGATTTAGTGTTTAAATTCGCAGACATATATTTTGGCAATGTAAATATTGATATTGTGTTTACCGATGAATATGGCTACACATTTACATTCTTTATAACTTTGGTGGCAAAATACAATCCAGTTTATAACGGAGGCACTTTAACAATATATGAATTGGATAGTGTGGAAATTTTGGAGCAAAATGATGCCCCACAAAACGGCATTAACGTAACTTTGCCTATTGTTATAGAACAAAGGGATGAAGGAAATTTAATTGATTTTCAAAGTATAAATGTAAATGTAAAATTTAAAGATGAAAACAAACAATTAATTAAAGACGACAAGGATAAGGTTATAGAATTTGATTCGAAAACATTTAATATGCCTTTAATTCCAGAAAAATATTTTGCAAACGGAACAATGTTTAATGGATATATTAGTATTGAATTTAGTACGAATAATAACCAGACAAATAGTTCAATAGACATTCCAGTGTATATTTATCAAAGATATTATTTACAACCTGTAGAACAAACCACTTATGTAAGAGATGGTGTGGCATTTAGTTTGTTAGATGTGGTTGATGTAGTAGACAGCAAAAATAATGTTTCGGTTGGAGAAAGGTACTTAAAAGATGCGAACACGGCATATATTAAATTAAGTATTGAAGGCGGCACTTTGGAAAACTTAATAGAGATGCCAGTAATAGGTATTGAAGCAGTAAACACCATAAACAATCAAGCGTATAGAAAACCAATAACTGTTGAAACAAGTGAAATTTATTGTAATTTAAATGATTTATTTGGTTTGGAAAATATACAAAATTACAAATTTTACTTAATATATTGGCCAATTACCGGTGGAACTTATGAATATTTTAAGGTGGGTACTGAAAAATATGAAATTACTGAAACATTAAATAACAACAACCCTAAGCTTGTGTTTACGACAGGGGATGATGAACAAGAAATAACATTAACAATATCAGCAAGCCAACTTGTTAACGACCAATATTTTTACATTGGACTAAGAACAGTTGCAAATAATCAATTAGTAAATGTGTATTTTGTAACCGAAAATAATGAAATAAAAACATTAAAAGTTTTGGCAAACGTGAATGAAGAAGTGGTGTATTCATTATATGGAAATGGGTTAATTTCAAATGGGCAAAAATTAACACTTTATACAAATCAAGATAGAACATGCAATAATGGATTGTATAATTCTGATTTGTCAAGACTTAAGGGCGTTAAATTTGGAAATGATGAAGATAATTTTGCAGAAACTTTATATATAGAGAATGACGCTGAATTTAAAAATAGTGAGTTGTCTTATAAAGAACAAAATCTTACAATAGAAGTGTCATATGGTTTGCAAAATGGTACATATTTAAAGAGCCAACAATTTACTACACAGGTTAGAGTGACATTAAAATATGTTGATATAAACACATTGCAAGCATATGGTTCTAGCACTTTAAGATTTGTAGAAAGTTATAGTAATAACATCATAACATTAAGTCAATGGGCTGGAGATTTTGAAAGACCATTTACTCTAATTACTGGATATACAAACGCAACTTCATCTTGGACAAACGAAGATTTAATTTTGTCTCACAATGTTAATAACTACAATTTGGAATATGATAATTTAGAATTTTCAATTAACACCTCTCAAAGTAGTAGCCAAAATGGAAACACTGTTCAAATAGACGCAAATGGAGACATAACGTTGCCAGAGGGATTTGACACAGCCAACAGTTATATTGCCATTGATGTTTATGTTAAGTATGGTGAAACAAAAACATATAGCAAGTTTATAAAAACACTTTTAATTGCTCCAAGACAAATTACTCCAACAAGGGCAGTGTTGAAATATGATAAGTTGTTGTATGAATTAAATGATTACGATTATAAAGTAATTAAGTACGAAAATGTAATAAAATTAATAAATGTCACAGATGATTTTGGAAATAGTGTAAACATTCAATCAAATAATGATGTGGAAATCTATGCTAATGGCAATATAATTTCTTCGGGTGGAACAATAACTCAGACTGGCGATACCAATACTTGTACAATTTCTGTAGTAATTAATGGAAAAAGTTGGAATTTTGAAAATATAACTTTAACAATGCAAGAATATGAAGCAAATAGCATGGTGACAAACGCAAGTTATAATACAATGTTGTCCACTGAAAATGACATTAAAAATGAACTATTAAATAGAGTTATATTTAAAAATATTTACAATGAACAAGAGTATGCAGTAAATATCTTTACTGAAGATAGCAGTGTTTATAAATATAGCGTTGAAGATGTTAATGTTGAAAATGAAAATAATGGCATAATTGCGATTTACAAGTATACGTTTAAGTATAATAATACCGATGTATTGGGCGAAGTTACAGTTAATGTATTCCCACAAATAAATGATTTGTCTTTAAGTCAATCATTGTCAAATTTAAACACAGGGGCTTTAGACGGCGCATATAATGGACAAATAAAAATGTACAAAATTGAAAGCGAAAATCAAAATGAAGGCGAAATTCAAAGTGGTGAAGACGGTGTAAATTTTGAAATTAATTGGTCAGGTTTAGATGTTTATGGTTGCAAAAACATTGACAATGCTTCTTATATAAAGATTCCAGTCAGCAAATGGGAATTCAGCGATAATGATATTATATATATAAATAAAACTGGATATAGCAGTAGCAGTATGTACATAGGCACAGTTACAGTTAATGAAAATGTGGAAAGTGTTTTAATTATTCCAAAAAATTTAACAAATTCAATAATAACAATACAAAATGCTGAAGGAAAGAGTTATACATTTGCATATTATAAAGACGCTAATAGCGAAGAAGTTAAAGAAATTTCAAATGTATTCGAATACATTTCATACATTAACAACATTAACCAAAATGCTTTGTCTGTAAAAATAGAATCTAACTCCTTTAATGTAGATGAGTATGTTATTTTAAATGAAGATAAATCAATTAGTATTATCAAAGATATATCAGACATTCAAAATCGCTCATTTACAGTAAAAATTTATTATTCTGTTTATGATGATTTAGATGAGACTATGAAAGACATTATATATTACAGTAAGACTTTTAATGTTGTATAAAAAATGTTAAAAAAACGGAATAACATCCGTTTTTTTAATAAAATATAATTAAGGAGATATTATGTCTGCGGGAGTGATAGCGCTTATAGCAATTTTTGCAATTAATATTTTAATGTTAATAGTAATGATTTTTGTTGAAAGAAAACAACCGCAAGTAATATTTAGTTGGTTTGTTATTTTAACCATGTTGCCAGTTGCGGGATTCTTTTTATATATCTTATTTGGTGGCGGATTAAGCGTAAGAACAAGATTATTAATGAGAAGAAAAAAAAGATATACAGCAGATTATTATAAATATTTAAGTTGGCAAAAAGTGGATTTTGATAAAATTAGCGAAAAAAATAATGAATTTGATCATGCATATGAATTGATAAAATTTGTTAAAAGTTGTGATGAAAATTTATTTTCACCGTCTAATAAAGTTCAAATTTTTTTAAGTGGTGAAGAAAAAATTAAAAGCTTAAAAAAGGATTTATTAAATGCTCAACATTCAATTAATATTGAATATTACATTTTTGCAAACGACAATGTTGGCAAGGAAATAATGAATATTTTAATAGATAAAGCAAAAAAAGGTGTAAAAGTTAAATTGATATATGATTCAGTTGGATGTTTGCGTTCCCCAAGGAGATTTTTTAAAAAATTAAAAAAAGCCGGGGGCGAAATTGCTGAATTTTTTCCACCATTCATGGGAATACGACTTATTAATTTTAAAGTTAATTATAGAAATCACAGAAAAATTGTTGTAATTGATGGAAAAATTGCTTACACAGGAGGAATAAATATTCGCGATGACCATATGGGCAAAAAAAAGAAACTGTCGCCTTGGAGAGATACGCATATTAAAATTGAAGGAAGGGCAGTTTGGGATTTGGAAAACGTTTTCTTTAATGACTTTCGGTGTGTAAAAAAAGAAAAATTAAATGCTAAGGAATTAGTTGAGAAAAAATTTTTTAATGAAGATGCGCTTAAAGAAAAGGGAAACATTGGAATCCAAATAATTACAAGTGGCCCGGAATCTGAACAAAAAAACATTGAAGATGCGTATTTAAAAATGATATCTTTAGCAAAAAAAAGAATTTATATTCAAAGTCCATATTTTATACCAGATGAAATTTTTTTAAAATCGCTGATAATTGCAAAGAGAAGTGGAGTTGATGTTAAGGTTATGATTCCAGGTAAACCAGATAAAAAATCAGTGTATTATGTTACATTATCCTTTGTTAAGATTTTGCTTGATGAAAACATAGATGTTTATTTTTATAATGGATTTATTCATTCTAAAACCCTACTAGTTGATGATTTAGTTGTTTCTATAGGAACTTGTAATACAGATAATAGGTCATTTTCTTTAAATTTTGAATTAACTGCACTGATGTACAATAAAAAATTTGTAGAAAAAAATCAAAAAATTTTTGAAAATGATATTATAAATTCTAAAAAAATAACTTTAAAATATTTTAACAAAAAATTTTTTGCAACAAAAATTGCTCAGGCTATATATAGACTATTTTCTCCAATTATGTAAACTTATATAGTAAAACACATCTCATTTAATTATTTTTGAATTTTTATCTAATTATTGCAAATAATTTAAATGAGGTAACTATGAAAAAAAAGAATAAAGGCAATTTATTTGTTGAAACTAATAAACTCTATGATTCTTGCAAATCATTTTCCCTTTTATCAAGTTTAATTATGTGGGTAAGCATTGCTTTGCTTTTGCTTTTTCCATTATTTGGATTTGGTCTGGCATTTTTTGCAATGTGTTTTTTGTGTGTTGGCTTTAAAAAAAATTTAATAGATTGTTTGCAAAACAAATCAACAAAAATTGAATCAATATTCAATTACTACAAAAACTGTATTTCTGCTTTTTGTTTAAAAGTATCTTCGATGGCGTTAACGATGCTTTGGTCATTATTGCTTATTGTGCCAGGCATTGTCGTTGGGCTTAACTACAGTTTTGCGTCTTATATTTTTGCAGAAAATTCAAATATTGGCACAATAAATTGTTTAAATAAAAGTAAAGAAATGGTGTATGGATATAGGAATGAGATTTTTTTGATATATTTAATTGAAACATTGTTTTTAAGTATGAGTGCATTGTTTTTTAGTAGTTTAATTATTTTGTTAAATTTTCTAATTGTAATTCCAACATGGGCAAATATTATTATTGTATTTGCATGTACTTTGTTTGTATTTTTAATATTTGCGTTTCCATATTTTGAGATAATGCTTGCCAATGTTTATTTAAAGGCAAAGGACAATTTGTTAAAAAATGAGAAAAAAACGTCCAAAAGCGTTAGTAAAGATTAAATATTTTTTGCTATAATATTATTGTGACAAGAAAGGGGGTATTATGGCAAAAAGTGAAAAAGATAACAAAATTAAACAAGATAATTCCACGTTAGAAAAACAAGATAATGTTATAGATGACGATGATAAAGAACAAAACAATTCAATTAATCCATCAAATAATAGTGATGAAACTTATGAAGAGCAAGAATATAGAACAGAAGAAGAATATAGAAATGATTTTTTAGAAAGACGTGCTCAGATATCAAGAAAAACATATAACAAAGGTTCAATAGAAATTGAAGAAATTTATGCACAGGAATATATGAATCAGTGTGAGTTGGCTGTTTATGGAGATGTGGTAGCACAAGACTTGTTGTCTTATTGGTTCAAACATGGCAATCCTGCGCTTGAAGAAAACATAGAATTGTCAATGAAATGGTTGTTTTTGGCAGCTTCTGGAGGAAATTCTCATTCAATAACCAAATTGGCGCTATTTTTAAACTACGCTTACGATGAAGTTATTAACAGTGAATATTTTAAAGATTTAGTTGATGTGTTATATATAACACAAGAAAATTATCAGGAAAACATAGGCAAAGTAATATGTAAGTTTATTGTTTATGATTTAAAAATAGATGCTTTAGAACTTGCAAAAACCAAGCTTAGCAGGCTTGAGTTTAATAGACTCACCATGCAAAGATTTACGCAATCACTAAACAGAGCAATGCCAAAGGTTCATGAATTTTTTGAAAATTTTGTAAAAAATAATAAAAAATAAAAAATTTTTAAAAATGGGTATTGACAAACAATATGAAACATATTAATATCTTGTTGTGTTTAAAATCACAAAGTAGTTTTACTTTATTTTAAATATCTCCCTATAAAAAAGACCTTAAATTTTAAGGTCTTTTTATGTTTTATATAAAGTGTTATAATGCAGGAAAATAATCAAATATAAAAGTTACATTATAGCTAAATTTATTATTAGATGAATTTACACCCCAAGAAGAAAATTCTATTTGCATGTTTTCATTTAGATTTGCATTTGTTTGGACTTGAGAAACATTTAAAATTGTTTGTTTTTCTTCCACAAATACATATTCATGATGATTTGATGTGAAATATGCATCTAATGTAAATTTTATTGAAAATTGTTCTCCAGTGTCTATTGAAAAATCATTGTTAAAATCTATATAGTTTGATTTGTTTTTAATTGCGTACAAATCTTGGTTTAAACAATTATAAATCTTTCCGTTAATTTCAACGTTAAAAGATTTTACTTTTAAACATACATTTGAGTTCTCTACAAATTGAAAATTGTCGGCGAGAGAAACAATGCTTATGGGTGTTATATTTATTTTTGACAAACTTAAACTTCCATTTAAAGGAACGATTTTCTGCGCTGTGAATGTAATATTATTTGTTGATGAATATATTTCAGCAGAATCTGGTAAGAACATATATCCGTCTTTTTCGGCAAATATTGTTATATGTGATTTTGAAGTTTGAAATTCAAAATAGCCATATTCATCAGTATAACACAATTTTTGAGTAGATGACTTAATTAAAGTTTCTTCAAGTGGTTGGTTATCACAATAAACATATCCGGATACTTTTAAAGATGCATTTGGTGGAGAAAAAATACATGCACAAGACAGCATGCCAAAAACCATAACACAAAATAAAACTAAGATTTTACTTGTTTTCATGTTAATAATATTATTGTAATGTATTACAAAAAAAATATCAATAAAAAACTTTCAAATAATAAAATCATTTGTCGATTTTTTTTAAAAAATAAAAATTATAATAATTCTTAATTGTAAAATAATAGATATGAATATGTAATCAAAAATAAAAATGTATATTGACATAGCTTGAAAACTATCGTATAATTACTGTAAGTATTAAGGAGATGTTATGAAAAAATTCTTAATGTACACGGTTGTTTTGGTAACTATGTTGTTTATTGGATATACAACATATTATTTTTTAAGAAACAATGAAAATATGTACTTAACTCTTGCAGAAGGGGAATCTGTATATTTAAATAAAGACGAAACTATTGATTTGCCTTTAACTTGGACAAAACCATATAAGACAACAAAACTTTATGAAAATGTAAGTATATCAAATACTGATGTGGTTAGTTTTGATATAAACACAAAAAAGCTTGTTGGAATTAGTGGTGGTGTTGCTCAAGTTGTTGTAACTCCAAGTAATGAAAATTTTGGACCATTTAGATTTGATGTTTATGTTGGAGACGGAACATTACTTTACCCATTTTATGTTAAATCAGCAGACGATTTATTAACTATTGGTAAAAATGAAACATGGAACTTAAACTGTTCATACATGGTTACTAACAATATAGATTTAAAAGGCTACGATTTTACTCCAATAGGCAACAGAACTCAACCTTTTAATGGTGCCTTTAACGGCAATTTTAAAACTATTAGCAATTTAAGTGTTAATAGTGCGCTTGATGCTGGTATGTTCGGAGCTACAAGTTCCACAGCTGTGGTTGAAAATATTGCACTTTTAAATCCAACAATTTCTGGTTCATATGAAAATGCTGGAGCCATTGTTGGATTCAACAAAGGAATTGTTAGATTGTGTAACGTTACAAACTTTACTTTACATAATTCTAAAGCCGATTCAAATAATGGTGGAATTGTAGGATATTCGCAAAACACATCATCTTCAAATAATTTCCAATCATTTGGTTACATTGATATGTGTGAAGTGCAGGTTAACGCAAATACTTCTGGAAATTTTGGTGGTATAGTTGGAAAACTTGAAGGAAGCGTGGTTTACAATTCAAAATCAACAATATCCTCGTTTGAACAACAACCAAACAGTTTAACATTCGGCTCAATTGCAGGCGTCATGAACAGTGCAGTTGACACAACAGAATACATGTTTTCTGTAATTAAAAATTCTTATGCAGTAGTTGGCAATGCAAATGTAAATGCAATAATCGCTGGTGCAGTTGTTGGAATAAATGAGGATGCAGGTACATCTTTTAAAAATTTGATAAAAAATGTTTATTACAATGCAACATTTGCTCTTCAACCGGTAGGACAAAGTAATGTTTCTATTGATGTATCTTCTGTTGAATTTAAATCTATGACAGAGTTAACATTAAAAGACACATATAAAAATTGGGATTTTGAAAATGTTTGGGTAATTGATGAAGGTGTTTCATCTGCCCAATTGGATTATGGTTATGCAGAAGCTCAAGCACTAAATGAACTTTTGCCAGGGGAAGAAATAACCAATTTAGAAGATTTAATGGCTGCTTTTGAAATTTTAAGAAACAATCCATCAAACAGCAATGTTTATGAAATAACCAATTCTTTAGTATTGGATTTACAAGGTGCAGAGTGGGAAACAATTGCGCCAAATGTAAATGTCCCTTTAAAGTCTTCTATTGTTTGTAACAATGCAACACTTACAATAAAGAATTTTAAAATTTCAAATCAAAATTCAAGTTTCTTTGGATATTTAAGTGGAGTTAACACTAAAATGCAAGGAATTATATTTGAAGATGTAACAGTCAATTCTAATTCAACAAATGTCGCCGTTATCGCGGATGCTCTTTTAGATAATGCAACATTGCAAGATTGTGAAATTATAAATGCCAATATTACGGCGGGCAATACAACAAATAAAGTTGCTGTTGTAGTTGCAGAAAACAGAGGAAAAGTTTTAAACGTAAAGGTAAATAGCAATGTTTTAAATGTCAATACATTAAATGTTAGTTCTTTAAATGTCGACATTGGCGGTTTAACAGCTTATAATATAGGAACAATTAAAGATTCAACAATTTCCATGTACAACATGTCTGTTGATACAGATTCTTTAAATAACGCCTTTGTAAATTATGGTGGTATTTGTGCTGTTAGTGTAAATGGTAATATAAAAAATTGTTACAATTACGATTGCGCATTTACAATATCTCAAATAAACGGAATAGTTAATGCAGGTGGCGTTGTAGGAGATGCAAAATCTAAAAGTGAAATTGTAGAGTGTTTTAGTGAAGGTTTGATTTCGTTACCATATGTTAATAAAAACACTTATGTAGCTGGAGTTGTGGCAATTTTAGATGCTACATCTATGGTAAGAGAAAGTTATTATGCTAATCAAACTTTACAAGCATATCATGTTGCCGGAATTGTACAAACAAACAGTGGAACAGTTGACCAATGCTACTTTAAAGGCGATGCAAAAGGTGTTGTTGTAGCCGGGATGGTTAATGTTAATAACAATTCAGTTACAAATTGTTATGTTTTAGGCTCTTTGACTGGAATGACAAGTGATTCAAAAGTAAGTGGATTGGTTTCTAAATTGCCAGTTGGAAGTTTGGTTGAACATTGCTTTAGCAGTGCAACATTTGCAGGAACAGGAAAACTTTATGCAGAAACAGAATCTGCTTTTAGAGCAACAATAGAGCAAGTTGGTGAATGGTTTGGCAGATGGGAGCCAACAGGAAAATTAACTAATTGTATTGTTATAAATTACGGAGATGCACATGTTCAATCATCATTGATGGGACTTATAAAAACAGGTTGGATAAACTGCACAGATGAACAGGCGAAAGGATTAAAAGATGACTATGCTCCATTTAAAAAAGATGCTGGTTTTGATCAAAATGTCTGGTCGTTTGATAGCCAAGACGGCAGTGGATATCCTACATTGATTTATGTTGTAAAAAATCCTAATGATACAATTTAACTACATTAAAATTACGTGATGTAATAAAATCACTATGATGAATACGTTTAAATTTAAAATAAAATATGCACTATTAATTTGGTGCATATTTTTTAATGATAAAAAATTGGGGTACGATATAAAATTATAAAATTTTAAAATAAAAAAGACGCTGTTTACTTTAAGCGCCTTATTTATTATTAATTTATTGTGCTTCTTCTTGAAGTTGCTTTTCATATGCAGCAATTACTAGAGCACTAATTTTTTCTCTTGTTTCAGTATTGATTGGATGAACTATGTCTTTATATTCACCTTCAGGTGTTTTTCTTGATGGCATAGAAATAAACAATCCGTCAGTACCTTGAATAACTTTAATGTCATGAACAACGAAGCATTCATCAATAGTTAATGAGGCAACTGCTTTAAGTTTTGAATCTTCTTTTTTAACAAGTCTTACTCTAATTTCTGTAACGTTCATTTCACATCTCCTTTATATAAGTTACCTATTTATAACACAATCTATAATTTTTAGCAAATAAATTACTAAAATATTCTTAATATATTAAATTAAATAAATGTTTGTGCTTGCATTGTTTATTATAAGTATCATTAAAATAATTTGTTTCATATTATAAAGAGTATGGAAAAAGCAAAATTTCATTTTATTGGAATATGTGGGTCAAGCATGTCAGGTTTGGCATATTATTTAAAAAAAACGGGACATTATGTTCAAGGCTCTGATATTGCAAATTTTGCAATGGCGCAAAAACTAGAGAAAATTGGCATACCGGTTTTTAAAAGTCACAATAAAAACAATATAAAAGATTGTAATTGTATTGTATACAACTGTGCTATAAATAGCAATAATGAAGAATTAATAGAGGCAAAAAACAACAATTTAAAAATTCTTTCCAGAGCGCAACTTTTAGGAATGATAGCAAAAGATTTTAAATTTTTAATAAGTGTTGCTGGTTCGCACGGGAAAACAACAACCTCAGCTATGCTTTTTTCTTGTTTAAACTATGCGCAATTAAAGCCTTCATTGCATTTTGGTGCACAGCTTGAAGGCTATGATTTTGGTTTTATACTGCAAAAAAAAAATATTTTAATTACAGAAGCATGCGAATATAAGGACAGTTTTTTGAATTTAAATTCAAATATAGGAATAATATTAAATATAGAGCCAGAGCATTTGGATTACTTTAAAAATATCCATAACGAAATTAATTCATATAAAAAGTTTGCACAGCAATGTGATAAAGTTGTAACTAACGAAAATAAGCTCAAACTTGAAAATATGATAATATTTAAAGGGAAAAACTCTATAATTGAAGCAAAAAATATAAAAGTAGCTAATCATAAATATCAATATGATTGTTATTTCAAGTCAAAATTTTTGACTCATATAGAACTTGGTGCTTTAGGTAAATACAATATCACAAATTCATTGGCTGTTGTTTTGACATGTATTATATTGAAAATTTCTATTGACAGCATAGTTCAAGGATTAAAAAACTTTAAAGGTGTAAAAAGAAGATTTGAGATTTTAAACAATAAACATACTTTAGCTGTTCACGATTATGCGCATCATCCCACAGAGATAAAAAAAACTATTAAAACTTTTAAAGAATATGCTGGCGATAAAAAAACTTTGGTTGTGTTCCAGCCCCATACATATTCTAGAACAAAAAATTTGTACAAACAATTTTTAACTTGTTTTGATGATTGTGATAAACTGATTTTAGTGAAAACATATCCTGCAAGGGAAAAATATGATAAAACCGCATCTGCTTTTAGATTGTATAAAGATATTAAAAATGTATCTTGTGAATATTATGCAAAATTTGATGTTATTTTAAAAAAAATAATTAAATATATACAAAATGGTTACGCAGTATTAATATTAGGTGCTGGTGATATCGATTCGGTTGCATATTCATTAAAAGATATTTTAAAAGATAGTTTGTAAAATTGTGTTGACATATTTTTTATAGTATGATAGTATTTTTTAGTAATTTTAGATAAAAGGTGAAGAAAATGAAAAAAGAAATACATCCAAATTATCATGAAGTAACAGTTGTTTGTGCTTGTGGAAATACATTTAAAACAGGCAGTTCTGTTCATGGGGATACAATTAAAGTTGATATTTGTAACAAATGTCATCCATTTTTCTCTGGGAAACAAAAAATTGTTGACGTCAGTGGTAGAGTAGATAAATTTAAAAAAACTCATAATGTTTAAAAAATGGCAAGATTTATTCTTGTCTTTTTTATTTTATATGCATACAATTGACGAGTATTTAATAAATATGTATAATTTCAATATGTTTTTAGTTCAAGAAGGATTTTCAATATTTGGTTTGCACGTGAGTTTTTATGGATTAATCATTGCTCTTGGAATGATGTTGTCCATTTTTGTAGTTTGTAAGATTGCGAAATATAGAAATTTAAGTGCTGACGATATTTATTTGGTAGCATTGTATGTTTTGCCATTTTCAATTATTGGAGCAAGATTGTATTTTGTTATATTTAGTGACCAAGCATATACATTTTGGGAAGTTTTTAAAATTTGGGAAGGGGGAATGGCAATCTATGGTGGAGTTATCGGTGGCGCTATTGGCGTAATATTATATTGTTTAATCCATAAAAAAAACTTCTTTGATGTTGCTGACGTTGCTGTTGTTGGATTAATATTGGGCCAAGCCATTGGAAGAATAGGATGCTATTTTGCTGGTTGTTGTTATGGAATAGCTGTAACAAATGAAGCTTTAATGTGGTTTCCTTTTTCAACACAAATTAATGGAGTATGGCATCTAAGCACATTTTTTTACGAAAGTTTTTGCAACTTTATAATTTTTATTGTTTTTGTTAACATTATAAAAAAAGTGAAGACAAAAGGCGTTATGATGTCGCTGTATTTAATGCTTTATGGAAGCGTTAGATGTATTATTGAAACTTTTAGAGGAGATAGTTTGTATATCGGAACAATAAAAGTATCACAATTACTTAGTGCAATTTTGATATTAAGTGGAATAATTTTGTTGATTTGTATTTACACTATAAACAAAAAAAATAAGGTCAACAAAAATGAAAATAACAATATTTCTAAAAATATTTAAATTTTTTTTGTTTATTTTATATATTTTATGTTTAACAAATTCAACGCTTAAAGAAATTTGGTTTTCTTTGGCACTTTTATTTTTAAGTTTCCCAACTTTAATTAAAAGCGCTTTTTTTGTTCAAGATTCAAAATTATGGATAGGTAGTTTTTTATTATTTACTTCGATTTTTAATATGTATAAGCATTTTTATGGTTTAGAATTTAAATTGATTTATCCAATTTATATTTTAATTTTTGGCATCTCATCATTTCTTGTTTTTGCAATTTTTCGTCAAAATATTCACTTAAAAGTGTTTGTAATATGTGTTTTTGAAGTGATATTATTAAGTATATACAAGTTTGCCTACATAAATTTGTTCGAATTTGTTTTTGTTCAAATTTGTTTCTTGTTTTTTGTCTTAGCTAATTTGTTAATAAGGGCAAAAATTAATACTAGGAGTAATTAAAATGAATTTTACCACATCAAAAAATGGTTATAACAAAAAAGAAGTTGATTTGTTTTTAAATGATTTAACTAGCAAAATCAACGAACTTGAAAGAGATAATTTAAAAATAAGTGAAGAATTAAAATTATATAAAAATAAGGAAAAAGAAAACAAGGATAAAAGTGATAGCATTTCAATTGCGTTAACTGCTGCAGTAGAAAAAGCAAAACAAATAGAAAAAAGTTCAAATAACGTATATAAATTAAAAATACAACAAATTAATTTATTGTATTCTAAGTGGGAAAAATTATTGAATGTAATCTTGGAAAAATATCCTCAAATAGAAGAAGTGGAAAATGTTAAAAACCTTTTGCACGAATTTAAAAATAATATAAAATCAACTTTAAAAAATGATTATAAACTTTGTTCAATAACATCTCCAGTACAAACAGACAACGACACAATCAGGTTATTGCTTAGCAAATTGGGAACACATTCAAAGCAAGAACCACAAAAAATTGTTAAAGTACAAAGAAAACAATTGCCAAAGGACATGCGAAATTCACAAAGCGAACTCAGTAGAATAGAAGATAAGGCTCCGTTAATAAAACCAATATATAACAGTACAATTAAAGATGGTGAAAATTATGAAAATTTGGCAGATAAATTTTTAAAAGAAGATGTTCAAGAATCTGATGCATATGCCAATATAATAACTTCAAAAATTAAAGATAATAATGAAGTTGATGAAACGGGATTTGACTTAAAAGAAGCAGTAAACCCCAAAGAGGATTTAGATGAAATTATGAAAGCGTTTGACTTTTTTAATAATAATGAAGCTTAAAACAATCTATTTTAGATTGTTTTTTAATTAAATTTGACAATAAATTTTTAAAAAGTTTATACTTATAAAGAGGGAGTTATGAAAAAAATTTATAGTAAAAATTTTTTTAAAACTTCAAGTTTATTAATGGGATTGTATTTTTGCCTATTTGTTTTTACGATAAATTTTTTTACTTTTTCATTATTCGCTGAAGATCAAGATTATTGGAGTTCGTACCAAGAAACAAATTTCACTGAAGGCGATGGGACATCAAGTTCTCCATATGTAATAATTACTCCAGGTCAATTATATTATTTTTTATCTCAAAAGAACGGATATGCAAAATTGGGAACGTCAATAGATTTGTCTGCTCATTTATGGAATAGCCCACAAAGATATGGTTCGTCAATAACTTTAGACGGAAACGGATATGCGATAACAAATTTAAAATCCACAAGTGCTGCTGCTGGACTTATTGGCGTAAGTAATACGACTACAAGTATAATAACCATAAAAAATTTAACAATATCAGTAAATATATCATATAACGGAAATTCAATAAGCTATACTGGAGCATTTGTTGGTGGAGCAGTTGGAAGCGTAATTTTAAACAAATGCGTGGCATATGGTTCAATATCAAATACATCAAATAGTTCATATATTGGAGGAATGGTAGGAACAGCAACAAGCGTTACAGCAACACAGTGTATAAATTACATTAATATAAACGGCAAAGCACAATATGCAGGTGGCATAATTGGGTATGTATCAAATAGTGCTATTTTTGATACTTGTGGTAACAATGGAACAATAGAGTCAACCAGAACTTCAGAGAATTTTGTTGGTGGAATAGCAGGGCAAGTGGCAACTGTATCAAGTTTGAGCAAATGTTATAATTCTCAAAGTTTAACATCAAGCAAAGGGTATGTTGGAGGCTTAATTGGAGGGCAAACTGGTTCAACAAATTATACAATATCAAGCGTTTATAACACGGGTGTAATAACAGGGGAATATGCAGGGGGATTTATAGGACAGTCGAATGGCAAGGTAACAATATCGTATGCGTATAATTCTGCAAATGTCAATTCAACCATAAACTCAAGTCCACAGTATGAGACAATAGTTCTTGATGCAGATGTGAATAATCAACAGTTTGTATTAAATAGTGGTTATTATATACAAACAAAATCGGTTTCTAATAATAATTTAGCCCAGCAATATGAGACTGGAGGTGGAAATATTAATTTAGACTTATATGAACAAATAAAATCTGTTGAATATGTTATAGATATGCCAAACACCTCAATTATTAATAATATAGAACAATTAAATAGTAATTCAACTAATGTATACACAGTTAAGCCCAATAGTTTTGATGCTTCTAATATATATAATTTTAATTTTGTTTTACATTTCAATGTCGCAGACCCAAACTATCAAATAAGCACAAATTTCACATTGGACAGAAGAACATTTAAAAGTCAAAAATTTTTGGCATTTGATGCAGCTGAAGAAACAGGCGATGGAATGTATCAAAATCCAAATCACGACTGCGATGGATACTGGCTAAATGATGACGAATTTTTAGTGGAAATTATAAAGTCACAAATAAGCGATTATAACTATGTTGTGTGTATTTATATGTTGGGTATAGAAGTAGTAAAAACACAAAATACTTTATCATTTTCACCATTATTATTCTTTTCTTATAGAGCGAAAGGTTATTATGAATATGGTTATAAAGTAATATATCTTCCATTTTCAGATTATGGCACCTATTCTTACACATTGCCAGACATTCCAGACGCCCCAACATTTTATAGCGTTAATCAAATAAAAACAGCCGAATTGGGAGAAAATTTTATGGTAAACGAAAACATAAATAACGGCTTGCCATATTTAAAAGATTTTTATTGGCAAAATGCGTAATTTTTATTTTATTTGATTTCTTAATTTATATTTAATTTAATTGAAAAAAAGTTTTAAACATATTATAATTTAAATAGGGAGGTATGCTATGAAAAAGATATATTCTAAAAATTTTCAAAAGCATACCAGTTTTATTTTGTTTTTATTTATTTCTTGTTTTATTTTGTTTTCAACAAGTTTTATGTTTTTAACAAATGCAGCAACTGCCACTGATTATTGGAGTTCGTACCAAGAAACAAATTTCACTGAAGGCGATGGGACATCAAGTTCTCCATATGTAATAATTACTCCAGGTCAATTATATTATTTTTTATCTCAAAAGAACGGATATGCAAAATTGGGAACGTCAATAGATTTGTCTGCTCATTTATGGAATAGCCCACAAAGATATGGTTCGTCAATAACTTTAGACGGAAACGGATATGCGATAACAAATTTAAAATCCACAAGTGCTGCTGCTGGACTTATTGGCGTAAGTAATACGACTACAAGTATAATAACCATAAAAAATTTAACAATATCAGTAAATATATCATATAACGGAAATTCAATAAGCTATACTGGAGCATTTGTTGGTGGAGCAGTTGGAAGCGTAATTTTAAACAAATGCGTGGCATATGGTTCAATATCAAATACATCAAATAGTTCATATATTGGAGGAATGGTAGGAACAGCAACAAGCGTTACAGCAACACAGTGTATAAATTACATTAATATAAACGGCAAAGCACAATATGCAGGTGGCATAATTGGGTATGTATCAAATAGTGCTATTTTTGATACTTGTGGTAACAATGGAACAATAGAGTCAACCAGAACTTCAGAGAATTTTGTTGGTGGAATAGCAGGGCAAGTGGCAACTGTATCAAGTTTGAGCAAATGTTATAATTCTCAAAGTTTAACATCAAGCAAAGGGTATGTTGGAGGCTTAATTGGAGGGCAAACTGGTTCAACAAATTATACAATATCAAGCGTTTATAACACGGGTGTAATAACAGGGGAATATGCAGGGGGATTTATAGGACAGTCGAATGGCAAGGTAACAATATCGTATGCGTATAATACAGGTAATGTGATATCAAAAGAAAACACTAGCGTTAAATATAAAGATGTTCAAATTGATCAAGTAATTAACGAGTGGTCGCCATTTGAATTGGAGTGGTCATGGGAGAATCAAGATTATGCAAAAAATTCTTTGATACCGGACAATTATTCACTTTCATTTTCTAAAGGAATAGAACAATTTGGAACGGGTGGAGGATATTATCCATCTAATGATTATGACCTTTATGCAGTAATTAAAAACATATCTTATGTAAATTATGTACCAAACATTTCATTTGTTAATAATAGTGAAAAATTTTTAGAAAATGTTAGTCAAAATGTATATTCAATTGCGCCCGAAAGTTATAAGTATGGTCAACATAATGATATTAAATTTACTTTGGGCTTTTGTGGAAAGGATGGTAATAGTTATTATACTAGAGGCGAGTTTGTTTTTTCTCTTGGTGGCTATTATAATCAAAATATATATTCCTTTTACCCTAGGGATCTTGAGGGGCACAGATTATATATTAATAGGTCACAAGATATTTGCATAAAGGCTTTGAACAGTACGTGGGATGATGTTTTTCGCGATTACCGAGTTGAGACAATTCAAATTTTGGGAGTAAATGTTCAAAAATATAATGATAATATTACATTTACCCCATTACTATATTTTGAGTATTGGAAAAAAGACAATTTCGGTTTTGATCAATATAAAGATGATCTAATTTATCCATTTTCAGATTATGGCACCTATTCTTACACATTACCAAACATTCCAAACGCCCCAACATTTTATAGCGTTAATCAAATAAAAACAGCCGAATTGGGAGAAAATTTTGTGGTAGATGGAAAAATAAATAACGGCTTGCCATATTTAAAAGATTTTTATTGGTAAGCCCAAAGCGCATCAATTTCGATGTGCCTTTTTATTATTCAATTTGTGATAAAGCAAAAATTCTATTGTAACAAACACAACAAATGGTATTAAAAAATATAATCCAATTAAATTTGAGGTTAAATTATTTAAACATTCCAGTAATAAAATGTGTGTTAATAAAGCAAAAAAAGTTACAACGTAAGAACAAAATTCAAATTTGGTAATTTTGGATGGCCTTATGTTGTATTTTTTATTATTTTTTATTTGATAAAACAAATATACAAAAAACATAATTAAAGATAAGATTAAAAAAAGTACTAAAATGTGATATGGAAAAGGAATGTTGATTTTTAATGCAATAAAAGGTCTACAATAAAATACAAATGCGAAGTTCCAGCTTGCAATAAAGGCTGCCATTGATGAAATGTTGCCAATGCAAACGTAAGTAAAAGGAATTATCCAAAAATCTTTTAATGTTGGTGAAAATTGTTTTGTTTTTAAAAAATAAAGTGGCAACACTATCAAAATTATATGAGTTATAATTGATTGTAAATTTGAGAAATGTAAAATAGAATAGTAAGAATCAACAAAAGCGGGATATGCAAATGTTAAAATCCCACCAACTAAACCAATACCCAAAGAAATATTGTATAAATATATTAAGAATTGATTATTTTTATTTAACTTTAAACTTAGCAATATTAAAATTATATTTAGCCAAACCATCATTGTACAACTTTCAAAATTAATAATTTTTAACCATTCAATTTTTTCATTAAAATGTAAAGATTGAAAATACGACCAAATTATCCTTCCCAATTCTAATATAAACAAAGTTAGTGCAAAAATTATTTTTGTTATTTTAATTGATTTTTCACTTTTGCCACACAAAGCGAAATATAATAATATTGTCACCAACATAACACAAGAAAAAATAATTAATATATTTTTAAATTCAAGCCAATTTATGTATTTTGTTGTGCTTTCAAATGAAAACATTATACTCTCCAAATTTATAATTATTTCAATACATAAAATTATATATAAATATTAAAACAAAAATCAAGCAAATATAATACAACTGTTCGGAGTGTTTGCATAAGTGTAAAAAAAAGTTAAAAAAAGTACAAAAAAGACGTTGACAATAGATAAAGTATGTGATAGTATTTAAACGTTATCCACTAAAAGTGGGTAAGAACCATGGGAATTGAATAGAAAAATAGAAAAGGTTAATTGTTAATTAAACACAAAAGTATACTTGTCAATAAAAGAAATTGAGAGTACTAAACTATTTACAAGTCAGTAAAAGTATGAGTACAGAAATCAGAAACTAACAAGGTAATAGCTACGGAAGTAGATGTTATACAAAAAACGTTAGAGTTTGATCCTGGCTCAGGACGAACGCTGGCGGCGTGCTTAAAACATGCAAGTCGAACGGAATTTGTTTTTTGCACAAAGGGATTTGGAAGCCAAGCGTGTTAGTAAATTTTGTTAAAAATTTACGACCCGCGTATAAGGTGGGCTTAAAAATTTAAGAAATTTTTAAGTTAAAGCAAATTTCTTTGTGCAGAAAATAGATTTAGTGGCGGACGGGTGAGTAACACATGAGCAACCTGCCTATTACAGGGGGATAACACTTAGAAATAGGTGCTAATACCGCATATGACCACAACTTGGCATCAAGAAGGGGTGAAAGGAGCAATCCGGTAATAGAGGGGCTTGTGCCTCATTAGTTAGTTGGTAGGGTAACGGCCTACCAAGACGACGATGAGTAGCCGATCTGAGAGGATGACCGGCCACATTGGAACTGAGATACGGTCCAGACTCCTACGGGAGGCAGCAGTTAGGAATATTGGGCAATGGAGGGAACTCTGACCCAGCAACGCCGCGTGAAGGAAGAAGGTTTTCGGATTGTAAACTTCTGATCTAGGGGAAGAAGGAAGTGACGGTACCCTAGGAGAAAGCCACGGCTAACTACGTGCCAGCAGCCGCGGTAATACGTAGGTGGCGAGCGTTGTCCGGAATAACTGGGCGTAAAGGGAGTGTAGGTGGCAATTTAAGTGAAATGTGAAAGACCAAGGCTCAACTTTGGAACTGCATTTCATACTGGATAGCTAGAGTGCAGGAGGGGTATGTGGAATTCCTAGTGTAGCGGTGGAATGCGTAGATATTAGGAGGAACACCAGAGGCGAAGGCGACATACTGGACTGTAACTGACACTGAGACTCGAAA
>ERZ1643251.482-NODE-482-length-57598-cov-35.234277_pt1 | contig 57598 bp, 40 predicted proteins | sample MGYA00579261_ERZ1643251 | MGnify/ENA primary metagenome ERZ1643251 (study PRJEB29033, sample SAMEA4952267) | chicken gut metagenome | biome: Broiler Chicken; feature: Gastrointestinal Tract; material: Caecum | place: Ireland | collected 2018 | study: Broiler...
TACCCCAGGGAGGTCCTTAGGGGGGAACGCCCTAAGCGGGTTTTGGTTCCTTTTGGCCGGGCAAAAGGAACCCCCAGCGGGAAGCGTCCCCACCAGGCTGGCAAGCCTGAACGAGGCCTTTTAGAAGAACAACTCCTCAGTCTGCCTAGCGGCAGCCAGCTCCCCTTGCACAGGGGAGCCTTTGGGCATGGTATGGCCCCCAGCGGAGCGCGTCTCCCCTCGTCAGGGGAGCAACTTTGTACCAGAGAAATGGGAGAAGAACCATCTTCTCCGCTTGCCAGAGCCTTTTTCAGGCGCAAATAAAAAAAGGCTCCGGGGCACCGCTGCCCCGGAGCAAAAAGAAAGAAGAAAAAGGAGAAATGAAATGAAAAGAAGAAATCACTCTTGCTTGCAAGAATAAGGATACCCGCAATTCATTACAAATATTCATGTCCAATTGTTACAAAAGAATAAAATATTTTCCTATCTCCTCATCCGCCGAATGTCGTCCCCGTAGAAGGTCAGCTCCTGATAGGCCCCCGCCAGCCGGGACACCACCTGGGGAGTGTACCGGGCACCAATCTGCTCCATGGACAGATTGGTGGAGATGATGGTGTGCTTGCCCCCTTGCAGGCGGCTGTTCACCACCTCGTACAGGGTGGACTGGGCCAGGGGAGTGGTGAGCTCGCTGCCCAAATCGTCCAAAATGAGCAAGTCACAGTTCAGATACCGCCGGGTGTCGTCCCGGGCCTGCCGCTCCTGGCCTAAATCCCGGGAAAACTTCTTGGCCTCAAAGGTGGAAAACAGGCTGATGGCGGTGTCGTACACCACCGAGTACCCACGCCCCGACACCTCCCGGGCGATGCACCCGGACAAAAAGGTCTTGCCCAGTCCGGTGCCGCCGGAGAGCAGCAGGTTGTGGAGGGGATAGTCGGGGAAGCGGCGGGCGAAGCCCTCGCACACCGTCACCACCCGCTTCATGTTCTCCCGGGGGGAGCGCTTCCCCTCCCAGGGCTGGTCGGAGTACACGTCCAGGCGCAGGCGGTCGAAGTTCTGCTCGTCGGTGAGGTTCAGAAGGGCAGTGAGGGCCTTCATCTGCTCCTGGGCACACAGCTCCTTGAGACAGGTGCACATCTCCGCCCCCGCCCATCCACTGTCTCCGCATTTGGTGCAGGCGGGGGTGGGGTCCAGGGCGTCGGGCTCATAGCCCAGGGTGTGCAGCAGCTCCGCCCGCTGGGCCTGGAGCTCCAAGTTGCGCCGCCGAATGTCGGCAATCTCCGGGCCGTCGGCCTGGATGGGCTTGCCGGAGATGGCCAGCCCCGCCAACTCCGCCATGGTGCCCCCAATGGCCCGGTCCAGCTCCCGGAGCCGGGGCTGGCGGCGGTAGAGCTCCTGTTCCAGGTCCCAGCGGCGGCGTTCCCGAATCTCTTTCCGCCGGGCCAGCCGGGCAGAGGCCCGCTGGACAATGGCTGCATCGTAGGACATTTAGTTCCCACCTTTCTCCTGTTCCTGCAAGAATTGGTCCAGCCAATCCGCCTGCTGCTGGATGCGGCTGGCGCTGGGCTGGTAGTTCTCCTGGGGCCTGGCCCCCTGGGTCTGGGGCTGGGCCTTGCGGGTCTGCCCGCCCCGCTCCTGCTCCACCTGCTGGGGGGTGGTATAGCCGGACTTTTTCCAGGACTCCAGAATTTTATTCACATAGGGCCAATTCATCTGACCCTTGCGGAAAATGGTGCGCTCATAGGCCAGGTGAATCATCTCATCCGAGAAGCCCCACTGGACCCAGCGGTGGATGTACTCCCGCTCCTTGTCGATGGCAGGCCGCTGCTGGGTGACCCCCACGGCGGACAGCACCCCCCATTCCCGCTGGTCGATGCTCTCCTGGTCGCGCAGGTATTCCTCCGCCCGCTCCACCGTGGTGATGCCCAGCCGCTTCCACCGGAAGGCCTCTCGCTTCACCTCGGTCATCCGGGGCAGGGGGGAGGCGTCCCCCTTTTGGCGGCGGCTGGCGCGGACGACGTACCCGGCCAGCATGAAGATGACCTCCACAGGCAGGGCCAGATAGTCGTAGATGGTGTACAGGCTCTTCAAGTCGGTGTCCGAGAACACCCGGCCCAGCAGCCGCTCCATCTCCCGGGACAGCCCATAAAAGCTCTGTTCCCGCTCCAGGGCGTCGGCGATGTCCCCGCGGGTGTATTCCGGGGGGCGGTCGTCCTGCACCGGGGCGGCCTGAGGGGCAGGGGAGACACCGGGGCAACTGCCCTGGGCCAGCCCCATGGCGGTGAGCCGGGCAAAGGCGGCGCTCATGCGGCCGGGGTCCCACCCCAGCTGGGTGGCGGCCTGGTCCGGGTTGCTCCCCGCCTGGAGCAGGGCCAGATATAGAAGGGCGCAGTCCCCGTCCCCTGCATCCACCAGACGGCGGGCGGCCTGGGCGGTCATGGACAGCACCTCATTGGGCAACAGCAGCACGGACATGGGACTCACCTCCTTGTTTTTTCTCGTGTACCGTCTATTTTACATGAAATCCCCGAACCTGACAACAGAAAAATCCCGGCAAGTCCAGAGACTGCCGGGATTTCATGGGTCTGGTTACAGAAATTGTGCAAACACCGAGGCGGACACCACGGTGAGCACCCCCGCCACCGCAATGGCCAGGCTGCTCATGGCGCCCTCCACCTCACCCAACTCCATGGCCTTGGCGGTGCCAATGGCGTGGGCGGAGTTGCCCAGGGCCAGGCCCTTGGCGATGGGGTGCTTGATGCGGAAGGTGGAGAAGATGAAATCGCCAATGACATTGCCCAAAATTCCCGTGACAATGATGACGGCGGTGGTGATGGCCACCACGCCCCCCAGCTCCCGGGACAGCTCCATGCCGATGGCGGTGGTCACCGACTTGGGCAGCAGGGTCACATACAGCTGGTGGTCCAGGCCAAAGAGCACCGACAGGGCCAGGATGCCCAGCCCTCCGGCGATGATGCCCGCCCCCAGGCCGCAGAGAATGGCCAGCCAGTGGGTTTTCAGCAGCTTCAGCTGCCGATACAGGGGCACCGCCAGGGCCACCGTGGCGGGCGTGAGCAGGTAGGACAGGTACTGAGCTCCCTCGTAGTAGTCGTCATAGGGAATATTCAGGGCCTTGTTGAACAGGATGACACAGCAGATGGCAATGAGCAGGGGATTGAGGATGGCCAGGGCGAACTTGCGCCGCAGCAGCAGCCCCACCTCATAGGCGATGAGGCTCACACCCACCCCGAAAAACAGGGAATTACCCAGAAACTCAGTCATGCTTCTCCCTCCATTTCATGACAAACTGGGTCACATGACCCGTGACCACCATCACCAGCACCGTGGTGAGCACCATGATGACCAGCATGGGCACCAGCACGCCGCGCAGCTGCTCCCAGCTCTCGGTGAGCCCCACGGCGGCGGGCACGAACATCACCGGCATGATCTCAATGAGAAAGTCCGAGGCCCGCTCCACCTGGTCCAGGCGGAGAGTCCCGGTGCACAGGCAGAGAAGCATCAGCACCAGGCCGTACACGCTGGCCGGAACCGGCAGAGGCAGCAGGGCGTGGAGCCCTTCCCCCACCAGGGACAGCAGCAGGATGATGAGAAATTGACGCAATAGTTTCAAGGAGACCCCTCCAAGCATGGAAATATACGTTCCAAATAGTAGCCTTCCCGGCCCAAGTTGTCAAGCTTCAAAGTGTATAAAACCCCAACGCTTCGGCTTCATCTTTCTTGCCAGATTCCTCCGGTTTCACCTTGACAGGGGAGGTGGAGATGTGTATACTTGTATTAAGCCAATAATACAAGGAGGTGGACGGATGGGTTGGAATGTAGAGGGCAGCGGCCCCATCTGGATGCAGCTGCACCGGCAGCTGATGCAGCGGATTTCCTCAGGGGTGTATCCCCGGGGGAGCAAAATTCCCACCGTTCGGGAGCTGGCCGCCGAGGCTGGGGTGAATCCCAACACCATGCAGCGGGCGCTTTCTCAGCTGGAGGCGGACGGACTGGTGGTGACCAACCGGACGGCGGGACGCACCGTCACCGAGGACGGGGAAGTGCTGGCCAGAATGTGCCGCCAGCTGGCCCGAGAGCAGATTCAGGCCTATTTTGACGGCATGAAGCGGCTGGGATTTACCACTCAGCAGGCCAAAGAGTTTGTGCAAACCTGGAAGGAGGAAGAGAGATGAACCAAGATCTGATTGTATGTCAAGGGCTGGGCAAGACCTTTTCCCACACCAAGGCCCTCACCGATGTGAATCTGAACATCGGGCGGGGGAAGCTGGTGGGGCTGCTGGGGCCCAACGGCTCGGGCAAGACCACCCTCATCAAGCTCATGTGCGGGCTGTTGCAGCCCAGCTTTGGGGAGCTGACCATCAACGGCTACACCCCCGGGGTGGAGACCAAGGCCCATGTGAGCTATCTGCCCGACCGGATGTACTTTGCCGACTGGATGAAAACCCGGGATTTGGTGGACTTTTTCACCGACTTTTACCCGGATTTTGACTGGAAGAAGGCCAACGAGATGTGCAAGAGCCTGAAGATTCAGCCCGGCGACCGCATCAAGTCCATGTCCAAGGGCACCAAGGAGAAGTTGCAGCTGTGTCTGGCCATGAGCCGCCAGTCCTACCTGTATCTGTTGGATGAGCCCATCGCCGGGGTGGACCCGGCAGCCCGGGACTTTATTCTCAACACCATTTTGACCAACTACAACCCCGAGGCCACCGTGCTCATCTCCACCCACCTCATTGGAGACGTGGAGCGGGTGCTGGACGAGGTGGTGTTCCTCCAGCAGGGCCGGGTGTTGGGCCACGAGGCCGTAGACGACATCCGGGCCCGGGAGGGCAAGAGCGTGGACGACGTGTTCCGGGACATGTTCCGGGCCAATCCTCAGGGAGGTGACTACTATGCTGGCTAAACTGCTGAAATATGACTTCAAAGCCATGTTCAAGATTTTCCTGCCCCTGTGGGGCGTGCTTCTGGTGGTGTCCGGGATCAACCGCCTGTTTACAGGTGCTGGCCTGGATGCTGAGCAGGGCCTTGGTCTGGTCAACTCCCTGATGGTGCTGCTGTATGTGCTGCTGATTATGGCGGTGATGGTGGTGACCACGGTGATCATCATTGCCCGGTTCTATCAGGGCCTGTTGAAAGATGAGGGCTACCTGATGTTCACCATTCCCGTCAAGCCCTGGCAGCTGGTGGCCTCCAAGCTCATCAGCGCCGTGGTGATTTCCGTACTCAGCGTCCTGGTGGCGTTTATCAGCGTGCTGATCATCGCCAGTTATCAGGGCTTCTTCTACGACTTGACCCAGGTGTGGGAAGTGCTGGGGACCATGACCCCCAACGCCAACGGACTGGCGATTCTGTCGGTGGTGTCTGTGTTTGTGGGGCTGATCTGTGCGGTGTCCCAGGTGTACGCCTCCATGGCCCTGGGCCATCTGGCAGGCAGCCATCGGGTGGGCTTTGCCGTGCTGGCCTTCATTGTGCTCAGTGTGATCTGGTCCACCGTGGGCTCGGTCATCGGCATGTTTGGCTACCCGGATGTGACCACCTCTCTGACCACGGTGACCACCCAGTCTGATGCGGTCCAGGTCATGACTGTGTTCTCGGATGTGATGGGTGCCGCCCTGGTCTGGGGCCTGGTGCTGGACGTGGTGCGCTGTGTAGTCCACCTGATCATCACCAACTACATCCTCAGCCGTCGGCTGAACCTGGAGTAATCCGTTCATTTTGGCCTGGATTCTCCGGTAAGGAGGCCGGCCCAAGCAGAAGAGAGATGGGTGCGCTGGGCGCACCAGAGGAGGAATTTTCCCCATGCAGTTGATTCTTGACCAAATTTGCAAGTCCTTCGGCACCAAAGAGGTGCTGAAAAACGCCAGCTTTACCTTTGAACAGGGAAAGATTTACGGCCTGTTGGGCCGCAACGGTTCGGGCAAAACCACCCTGTTCAACTGCCTGTCCTCCGAGTTCCCCGCCGACGGGGGCACGGTGTCCCTGGTGGACGAGTACGGCCAGACCCGCACCCCCAAGCAGGGGGACATCGGCTATGTGCTGTCCACCCCGGTGGTGCCGGAATTTCTCACCGGCACCGAGTTTGTGAAGTTCTTTCAGGAGATTTCTCAGGACAAGAGCGGCCGCACCCCGGACCAGTGGCTGGAGCTGGTGGGGCTGGAGCCCGACGACCGAAACCGGCTCATGCGGGGCTATTCCCACGGCATGAAGCACAAGATTCAGATGCTGTGCTTCCTCATTGGCCGTCCTCCGGTGATCTTGTTGGATGAGCCCCTCACCAGCTTTGACGTGGTGGCGGCCCTGGAGATGAAAAACCTGCTGCGGGAGATGAAAGGGGACCATATCATCCTCTTTTCCACCCACATTCTCCAGCTGGCCCAGGATTTGTGCGATGAAATTGTCCTGCTCCACCAGGGGGAGCTGGAGGGGGTGGACAACGCCAAAATCCACACGCCCCAGTTTGAGTCCTACATCGTGGACCTGCTCACCCAGGAGGAGGACGGGGAGGAGGTGGCACCGTGAACCTCACCTGTGCCTCCCAGATCTACCGCATCCGCTCGGCCATAGCGGGCAATCGGCTGGTGTACTGGCTGGGACGGGTGCCCCTCTTGAAGCGGATTTTCACCGACAAGCTGTACGCCGCCACCGAGGGCAAGCTGGTGCTGTCCATCCTGGTGTCCCTCTATCGGGGTGTCACCGCCCTGCTGGGCAAGGCCATCTACCTGGCCCTCACCTGGCTGGTGCCCCTGGCCTTGGCGGATATCAAGCCCTTGTCTCCTGATGGGTTTTCCATGTCGGTGTGGATTTTCTTCTGGCTCAGCTTTGTGGCGGGTACCATGATACAGCCCATATCCGTGGAGGCCTCCCAGCTGAAGTACACCTGCGTGCGCCAGATGGGCATGGATGCCGCCCAGTACCAGACCACCGAGATGGTCACCCACCACCTGGCCATGTTTGCGGGCTTCACCCCTTTCCTCATGCTGTGGGGCGGGCTCACCGGGGCGGGGGTGCTCCGGGGGCTGCTGCTCTCCCTGGCTCTGGCCGGGGTTCGTATGATGGCCGAGTGGTTCCACCTCATGCTGTACGCCAAGTTCCACGCTCTGCCCAGCGGCAAGGTGGGGTACATCCTGGCCTTGACGGTGGTCTGCCTGGCCCTGGCCTATCTGCCCATGCTCTTTGGGGTTATCCCGGCCCTGGACCAGGTGCTGCTCTATCCCGCCACCGTGGCCCTGCTGTTTGCCCTGGGTAGCCTGTGTGCCCGGGCCATCTCCCGCTACCCCTGCCACTATGAGCTGATTTTGGAGACCTGCCGGGCGGAGAAGCTCCCCGGCCAGGCCGCCATGAAAAATGCCAACCAGGCCCAGTTTGAGCAGGTGAAGCTGCGGGACAGCGATTTGGACACCCGTGTGGACTTCTCCCACCTCCACGGCTGGCGGTATCTCCAGGCGGTGTTTTTCCGCCGCCACCGCCGGATGCTCCTCAAGCCCTTCTTTGTGGTGCTGGCCATTTTAGGGGGCCTCACCGTGGTGGGATGTGTTGGAATCGTGTGGTTTCGGCTCCAGGGGCAAGAGCAGGAGATGGGGGAGGTGCTCTCCTATGTGACCAAGTCTTTGCCCATCTGTGTGTTCCTGCTGTACCTCATGGACAACACCGTGGGGGAGCGCATCTGCAAGGCCATGTTCTATAACTGCGACTTGGCGCTGCTGCGCTACGGCTGGTACCGGGAGCGGGACGCCATTTTGAAGAACTTTTTCCTCCGCTGGCGGATGCTGTGCGGGGTGAACCTCATGCTCAGCGGGGCTGTGTGCGGGATGTTTGTCCTCCTCACCTTCCTGGGCGGGGGACGGCCTCCGGTGGGAGAGTTCATCCTGTTTCTGCTGGCCATCTTGTCTCTGGGGGTGTTCTTTGCCACCCACTCCCTGGGCTTGTACTACCTCTTCCAGCCCTACACCTCGGATCTGGACACGAAAAACCCCATATTCAAATTGTTGAACATCGCCATGTATGCGGTGTGCTATGGGGCCTCACAGATCAAGAGCACGCCGACCTGGTTTGCCCTGCTGGTGTTCGGGGTGACCGCCGTGTACTCGGTGGGGATGCTGGCGCTGGTGCTGCGCCGGGCACCCAAGACCTTCCGGGTGAAATAACAGCCTGCCGGAGAGATGCGCTGCGTCTCTCCGGCGGTTTTTTATCCCTTGGGAAGGGGGGTGTCCGTCTAACCACCCAAGGTTCAGGCTTGCCAGCCTGGCGGGGACGCTTCCCGCTGGGGGTTTCTTTTGAGCGGGCAAAAGAAACCAAAACCCGCTTAGGGCGTTCCCCCCTAAGGACCTCCCTTGGGGTACGAGGCTGGGCCTGCGTCAAGTCTAAATTCGGCCCGTCACCCTTGATGTGGCCCCTGTTTGTGCCACCATATCAGGCCGCCCTGGGCAGCTGGCCCTATGGCTGGGTGGTTTCCATATCCGGACCTACCTTGGCCAAGCGGCGTTCCCGCCGCCAGGAGCCAAGCCTCCGTTAGCTGGAAACAGCGGCACACCAGGGTAAGGCCCTGGCGGTAGAAGGACGCATGAACAGAGAAGTGAATCCAAACCATAGAACGGCAAACCATCTATGTGACCCCACCAGGCTAAGGGCCGAAACAAGGAGGACGCAGGGGCATCCAGTACCGCGGGGTGGATTCCACAAGGCGGGGGAAGGCCCCGCCTTTGGTGGGTCTTTGGTGACTTTCTGCCCAGTCAGAACGTTACCCCAGCGGAGCGTCCCCGGCTGGGGCGCTGGTTTGCGCCTGAGAAATGGTCGAAGAGCAAAGCCTTTCTTTTTACCTGCAAAAAAGCCCGGAGCACATGCTCCGGTCCTTGTGTGCTTATTCAGGAAAAAAAGCCTCCCTTGTGTAAAGGGAGGTGGCCCGGCGTCAGCCGAGTCGGAGGGATTGATCGTCTAACCGCCCAGGTTCCGGCTTGCCAGCCTGGCGGGGACGCTTCCCGCTGGGGGTTTCTTTTGAGCGGGCAAAAGAAACCAAAACCCGCTTAGGGCGTTCCCCCCTAGGTACCTCCCTGGGGTACGAGGCTGGCCCTGCGTCAAGTCTAAATTCGGCCCGTCACTCTTGCTGTGGCGCCTAGTTCTGCCACCACACCAGGCCACCCTGGGCAGCTGGCCCTATGGCTGGACGGTTTCCATGTCCGGGCCTACCCTGGAGAAGCGGCGTTCCCGCCGCCGGAAGCCTAGCTTTCGATAGCTGGAAGCAGCGGCAGACCAGGGTAAGGCCCTGGCGGTAGAAGGACGCATGAACAGAGAAGTGAATCCAAACCATAGAACGGCAAACCATCTATGTGACCCCACCAGGCTAAGGGCCGAAACAAGGAGGACGCAGGGGCATCCAGTACCGCGGGGTGGATTCCACAAGGCGGGGGAAGGCCCCGCCTTTGGTGGGTCTTTGGTGACTTTCTGCCCAGTCAGAAAGTTACCCCAGCGGAGCGTCCCCGGCTGGGGCGCTGGTTTCTGCCTGAGAAATCGGAGGAGAGCAAGCCCTCTCCATCAGCCCTACGGGCCTTGCCTTTTCCCCCATTTTTGGATAAGATAGAAAAAACAAACCACCAAAAGGAAGATCGCCAATGAGTCTGTTTCGCTGTCCCATCTGTGGGGCCCCCCTCACCCGGGAGGGCCGCACCTATACCTGCCCCAACCGCCACTGTTACGACGTGGCCCGGGAGGGGTATGTGCACCTGCTCCCCGCCAACCAGAAGCATTCGACCAACCCCGGGGACGACAAAGCCATGATTGCCGCCCGCACTGCCTTCCTGGACGGGGACTACTATGCCCCTCTGCGGGAGACTCTTTGCACCGTTGTGTCCGCTCACGGGGGACAGAATCCCAAAATCCTGGACGTGGGGTGCGGCGAGGGGTACTACACTCAGGGCCTGGCCCAGCTGCCCGGGGCTCAGATCGCCGGGGTGGATCTGTCCAAGGCGGGGCTGAAAAAGGCGGCCCGGCGGGTGAACGAGGGGGAGTTTGCCGTGGCCTCGGTGTACCACCTCCCCGTGGCGGACGAGGCGGTGGACGTGGTGGTGGACTGCTTCGCCCCTCTGGCCCTGGAGGAATACCGCCGGGTGCTGCGAAAAGGCGGGCTGTTTGTCTACGTGGTGCCCGCCCCCCAGCACCTCATGGAGATGAAGGCGGTGCTCTACGACACCCCCTACCCCAACCCCGAGGAGCGGGTGGAGTATGAAGGGTTCTCCTATGTGGACATCCTGCCTGTGACCACCACCTTCACCCTGCCGGACCAGGCGTCCATTCAGGCCCTGTTTGGCATGACCCCCTATGCCTGGAAGACCCCCCGGGCGGGGGTGGAGCGGCTGGGAAAGCTGGAGCAGCTCACCGTGACGGCGGACTTCCGGGTGCATGTGTTTCGCCGGGAGGGTTGCAAGAAACCCAGTTCTGTGCTATGATTTCTTTATCATACTGAAATCCCAAGGAGGAATTTCCCATGTCTCAGATGAATGCCATTCCCGAACGTGACCAGGTTTCCGTGGAGGAGACCTGGAACCTCACCGACCTGTACGCCGACGATGCCGCCTGGCAGGCCGAGTTTGAGGTGGCTCAGACCTATGTGGACAAGCTGTCCGCTTACGCCGGACGGCTGGGCGAGAGCGGCGCCACCCTGCTGGAGTACCTGGAGCTGTGCCAGGAGGCCGACACTCTGCTCAACAACCTGGCCAACTACGCCTACCGCAAGGGGGACCAGGACACCCGCGTGGCCCAGTACCAGGCCATGGAGGGCAAGATCAGCTCTCTGGCCGTGGAGATCAACGGCGCCATCGCCTTTGAGACCCCCGAGCTGCTGACCATCGACCCGGCCAAGCTGGAGGGCTTTTTCCAGGAGGAGCCCGGCCTGGAGCTGTACCGCCGCTACCTGACCATCATCCAGGAGAAGCGGGCCCACGTGCTCTCCGACGCCGAGGAGAAGCTGCTGGCTGCCGCCAGCGACCTGGCCCAGGCCCCCAACGACGTGTACGCCAAGCTCACCTACGCCGACCTCACCTTCCCCTCCACCACCGACGGGGAGGGCAACGAGGTGCCCCTGTCCAACGGCGCTTTTGTGCCCACTCAGATGAGCGAGGACCGGGTGCTGCGGAAAAACGCCTTTGAGGCCTTCTACGGGGTGTATGGCAGCGTGCGCAACACCGCCGCCGCCACCCTCAACGCCGAGGCCAAGCAGCGCCAGTTCTACGCCAACGCTCGCAAGTACCCCTCCGCGCTGGCCGCCGCCGTGGACTCCACCCGGGTGCCCGAGAGCGTGTACCACAACCTCATCCAGACGGTGAACGCCAACCTGGACAAGATGCACCGCTATATCCGCCTGCGCAAGAAGCTGCTGGGGGTGGACGAGCTGCACATGTACGACATCTACGCCCCCATGGTGTCCGGCGGGGAGAAGGTCATCCCCTATGCTGAGGCCAAGGACACTGTGTTTGACGCCCTGGCCCCCATGGGGGAGAAGTACCGGGCCATCATCCGGGAGGGCTTCGACAACCGCTGGATTGACGTGCGGGAGAACGTGGGCAAGCGCTCCGGGGCCTACTCCGCTGGGGCTCTGTGCCACCCCTACGTGCTCCTCAACCACAAGGACAACCTGGAGAGCATGTTCACCCTGGCCCACGAGATGGGCCACGCCGCCCACTCCTACCTGTCCAACCGCACCCAGGCGCCGGTGTACCGGGACTATGTGATTTTCGTGGCGGAGGTGGCCTCCACCTGCAACGAGGCCCTGCTCATGGAGTATCTCTTGCAGCGCACCACCGACAAGCGCGAGCGGGCCGCCCTCATCAACCACTTCCTGGAGCAGTTCAAGGGCACCCTGTACCGCCAGACCATGTTTGCCGAGTTCGAGCTGCGCATGGGCCAGCTGTGCGCCCAGGGCGAGCCTCTCACCGCCGACCTGCTCTCTGCCGAGTACAAGGCCCTCAACGAGAAGTACTACGGCCCCGACATGGTGTCCGACGACCAGATCGCCCTGGAGTGGGCCCGCATCCCCCACTTCTACTACAACTACTACGTCTATCAGTACGCCACCGGCTACTCCGCCGCCATCGCCCTGTCCCGCCGCATCCTCAAGGGCGGGGAGAGCGCCGTGGAGGACTATCTGGGCTTCCTGTCCGGCGGCTGCTCCAAGGACCCCATCGACCTTTTGAAGGGCGCTGGCGTGGATATGTCCTCTCCCGCCCCCATCCAGGACGCCCTGGACCTGTTCGGCACCCTGCTGGACGAGATGGAGAAGCTCATGGAGGAGTAAGTTCTCCTTGTTTTAACCCATACAAACAACGATGGAAGCAGCCCGGTTTTGGGTTGCTTCCATCTTTTTTTCGACCCAAAGCCTTCCTCCCGGAGGGAGCGAAAAGATACCGCCGCACCTCTTGTTGTGCTGTGGTAGGGGCCGTGGCTTGCCCGGCCCGAAGACCTGGGCAATACCAGGGCAGCAACAGAAACGATACTTCTTACCTATTCGCTCTTATCTTATTCCGTTTCTGTGCCCCTCCCCTACGCCCAGCAGCCCAAGAAATGCGACAAGGTTCAGGGCCTGCATTTTTCATTATTCATTCATCATTATTCATTAATTGTCACCGCCCGGCGGCCCATGGCGTCGAAGATGTCCCAGAAGGTGGACTCCTCCACCCACTGCCACCCCTCCAGAGGGTCGGCGGTGAGGTAGCCCTCCTCCCCATAGTCCACCACCACCACACAGTGGAGGTTGGCATAGGGGCTGTAAAGGGTGTTTTCGTTGAGATACCAGTAGCGGAGGCTGGCCGCCGGGGCGGTGTAGTCCAGAGTTACCCATGCCACCAGGGGTACGTCGTTCTGGAGGTATTTATTGAGCTGCCGCTGGGACAGCCCCGACACTGCCTCGGCGGTCCAATCGCTGCCCTGGTCCTGGAGGTAGGCGTTGGCCGCCTGGACAATGGGCCCTTCAAAGCAGTACCAGCCCCCCAGCTTGGAGGCGGCGTCCCCCACGTACACCGCTTCCGGGTTTCCGCCCACTTTCCACCCCTCCGGGGTCTCGGTGAAGTCCTGGCGGGGGAGATACCCTTCATACAGCTCCAGCTTATCCACCGGGTATCCTGCCCAGCCCAGCACCATGGCCAGGCTGGTGACCTCGCAGCCGTTGGGCAGCTGGGGATTTTGCCGTTGCAGCGTTACCCCCCTCTGGGGCTTTGCCGGGGTGGTGGGAGCGGGCTGTGCTGTGGGAGCGGGCTGTGCTGTGGGAGCGGGCTGTGCTGCGGGAGCAGGCCGTGCTGTGGGAGCAGGCCGTGCTGTGGGTGTGGGCTGTGCTGTGGGAGCAGGCCGTGCTGTGGGAGCAGGCCGTGCTGTGGGAGCAGGCCGTGCTGTGGGAGCAGGCCGTGCTGTGGGAGCGGGCCGTGCTGTGGGAACAGGCGGCGTTGTGGGTATGGGCGAGGGTATGGAGGCAGACGGAGTGCAAAGGGGCGTAGCAGCTGCGGGCGAGAAGGCGTGGGGGGTGATGGCCACCCGGAGCACACCGCCAGCCAGACAAAGGCCAATGGCCCCGACTGTGTACCAGTGGAGCTTATGACGTGCTGTTCGGAACATGGGAAAGCCCCCTTTCACCAATTTCTATCTCTACAGACAGTATGAGGCAAAAGGGGGCAAGAAATCTCCCATGAAGTTGTATCGAAGTTGTATCAATATCCATACCCGGACCTGCCATTGATGGCGATTCCGCTATATTCCTCCAGTACCACATCATAATATAGCCCCACGGAGTACCAGCTGCTCACATCGGAGTCGGAAGTGGTGAGCACCACCACCACCTGCCGCTGGGTGGTGACCAGCTGCACCCAGCAGTCGGCCACCTCCAGCGCAGCAGAAATCTGCTCCAACTGGGTTTGGAGCGGGGCGCTTTCATCTAGGTTCAAGGTATCACGTACCCGCCCCAGTTGGGAGAGTAAATTGCCGAGCATCGTGGCGGCATTGGCCTCATACCAGATGCCTCCGGACTCCATGTAGGGAGTCTGGTTCAGCTGCTCCCATACCTCCAACAACAGTTCCTCTACCCTGTGAGAAGCGTGGGGGGAGAAGAGCTGGCACACATCCTGCTGCACCTGTGCCAATGCTGCCTCTTTCTGGGCCCGGGTGGGGGGCTCTCCGGTGGAGCGGGCCACCCAGGTCATGCCGAAGTTCCCGCTGTCCTGCCCTAAGGCCACATCCAACAGGGCGGGCTGTCCATCCTGGGTGGTTGCGGGACAATCACACCAAAACCACAGATTGTCCAGGAAGGCTCCCTGGCTCATGGAATCTTCGAGCCCGGAAAGACCCAATAATCCACCCATCCGCACGAGATTTTCCTGATAAAACCACTGGTTTTGGTTCTCCGAGTCTGGGGAAAAACTGGTACTGACAGCTTCCGGGTCGTAGCGGTCCCAGGGGTAAAAGACCACCTCGTCCACACTCTGCCCCAAGACCGAGGGGATGGTGGGGGTGTCCACCTCCACCGTCTCGTCCGCCTGGGGGACCACCACCAGCCGGGCGGCCATCCCCACGGCCATGCCTCCGGCCAGCAAAATGAGGACGGTCAAAAGGACAAATAGCCAGGGGCGGCGGTTAGGCGTCTTCATGGCCGTTCACCTCCTGACACAGCGGGAAGGTGAGGGTCACCTGGGTGCCCTCTCCCTCCTGGCTCCAGAATTCCATGGTGCCTCGGTGGGCCACCACAATGGCCTGACACAGGGCCAGACCCAGGCCAGCGCCCCCCGCCTTGCGGCTGCGGCTCTTGTCCACCATGTAGAAGGGCTGGCAGATCTTCTCCAGCTCTTCTGGTGGGATGCCCTGGCCCCAGTCCCGAATCTTCAAAACGGCCTTCTCTCCCTCCGCCTGGGCGGTGAAGGACAGCCGGCCCCCGGTGGGGCTGGCCTTTCGGGCGTTGTCCAGCAGGTTATACAGCAGAGATTTGAACAGCTCCCGGTCCATGGCGATGGACAGGGGAGGGCAGGAACAGGAGAGGGTCAGCTGGGTCTGGGCCAGCAGGGGCTCCAGACTCACCGCCACCTCACCCACCACCTGGTCCAGGGGGGTGGGCTCAAAGGTGAGGTTGACGCTGCCCACGGTCAAAAGCTCCAGCAGCTTGGCGGACAGGGAGCGCAGCCGCTTGGCCTCCTCCAGAATGATGCCGGAATACTCCACCCGCTGGGGGTCGGACACCGTCTTGGGCAGGTACAGCAGGTCGGCATAGCCCATGATGGAGGTCAGGGGGGTCTTCATCTCGTGGGCCAGGTTGCCCACGAACACCCGCCGCTCCTCGGCCACCTGCTCCAGCTGTTCCACTCGCTCCTGTACCGCCTGGGCCAGGGCGTTCATGTCCTGGGCCAGGTCGGCCAGCTCGTCCTGGCTGTGGATGTCCAGACGCTGGTCGTAGTTGCCCCCGGCGATGGAGCGGGCGTTTTCCCGCAGGGCCCCCAGGGGGCGCAGCAGTCGCCGCACCAACAGCAGCAGCAGCACGGCGGCCAACAGGCTGATGCCCAGGCTTAAGCCTACCGACCGCAGGGCCTGGAGGTTCAGGTCCCGCTGGAGGTCGCCCACCGAGTAGGCGGCCACCAGGCGGTACTCCCCCGACTCCAGGGTCAGGGGCATGGAGCACACCAGATACCACTCCCCGGCGGTGTCGCCCGCCTGGAGCTGGCACTGGGTGAGGCTGTCATCTTCGGCGGTGGGGGGGACCACCCCGGCGGGCAGCTGGTTCCACACCGCCTTTTCCTCCTGGTCCAGCAGCATCAGACCCGCCAGATAGTCGTCGGTGGCCTGTTGCTCCAGGGTCTGGATGGCGGTCTCCCGGGTCTGGTCCTCCTGGAGCAGCACCACACCCAGCCGCAGCCGCTGGTTGAGAATGCCCGCTTTCAGAATGCCCGCCATGTATTGCTGTTGGGTGATGGCCCGCTGTTGTTCCCGCTGCCACAGGGCGTCCCGGGTGGAGCGCAGCAGCAGCACCGAGGACAGGGCAGTGATGGACACCATCAGGGCCAGGGTGGAGAGAAAGATCTTCTGCCACAGTTTCATGGCAGCTTCTCCAGGCGGTACCCGATGCGGGGCAGGGTCACCAGGCGCTGGGACAGGTCCAGCTTCTGGCGCAGCCGCTGGACGTGGATGTCCACGGTGCGGCTCTCTCCCTGGTACTCATAGCCCCACACCATGGAGAGAAGCCGTTCCCGGCTCAGGGCCAGGTCCTGGTGCTGGAGGAACACCCGCAGCAGCTCAAACTCCTTGGGGGCCAGGGGCACCAGCTCCCCGTCCAGGGTGACGGTGTGGCTGTCCAGGTTCTGGACAATGGGGCCGTAGGTGAGCACCCGGACGCCGCCGCCCCGGCGGCGCAGCACCACCTCTACCCGGGCCAATAGCTCCAGGGTCTCAAAGGGCTTGGTGATGTAGTCCTCGGCGCCCAGCCGCAGGCCCCGCACCTTGTCTCCCACCTGTTGCACGGCGGTGAGGAAGATCACCGGGACCCCCACACCCCGCAGGTGCTCCATGACCTGGAAGCCGTCCATACCGGGGAGCATCACGTCCAGCAGCACCAGGTCGAACACCCCCGGCTGTACCAGCTCCACCGCCTTGGACCCGTCCATGCAGCTCTGACAGGTGTAGCCCGCCATCTCCAGGGTGGCGGCAATCATGCGGGCAATATTTTCTTCGTCCTCCACAATGAGTATGTGTGCCATGGTGTTTCTCCTCTCCCCATCATGCTTATGGTACCTTCATCTTATCACAGGGCTTTGGACAAGTCAGCAAGAAGTTGTTTCCGAGTTGTAAAGGCGGAACTTTCCACCTGGGCAATTCCCCTGGCGAGGGGAGACGCGCTGAAGCTGGGGTGACTTTCTGGGTGGGCAGAAAGTCACCAAAGACCCACCAAAGGCGGGGCCTTCCCCCGCCCCGGAGACCTCCACCAATCCCGAGGCCACCCAGAAGCCTGAGACTGACGTGCCCCAGACCGGGGACGCCGCCCAGCTGAGCCTGGTGCTGGGTGTTCTGGTTCTGTCCGCCGCCGGGCTGGCGGCTGTGGTGAACCTGCGTAAGCGGCGCAGCTAAGCCCCTGATAAAACAAGAAAGTACGGTCAGAGAAATCTGGCCGTACTTTTTTCTTTATAGGGAGCTTTCTCCAATTTCTCAGGCTTCACCTCGTTCCCCTGGCGAGGGGAGACGCGCTCCGCTGGGGTCCATTTTGACTGGCCAAAATGGACGAAAAGCCACTTAGGGCGTTCCCCCCTAAGGACCTCCCTGGTGTACGAGGCTGGAACTGCGTCAAGTCTATGGTCGGCCCGTCACCCTTGCTGTGGCTCCTGCCACTGCCAGCACACCAGGCTAACCTGGCAGCTGGCCCTACAACCAGGCGGTTTCCACCTCCGGGCCTCCCCCGGAGAAGCGGCGTTCCCGCCGCCGAAAGCCAGGCCCCCGGCAACTGGGAACAGTTGCACACCTGGGTAAGGCCCTGGCGGTAGAAGTACAACTACACAGAGGAACAGGTACTTTCTGTAGCATGTCCACGCCATCTATGTGACATGAACCACTCCAAGGGCCGAACACAGAACACTGCACCTTCCACTCAGTACCGCGGGGTGGATTCCACAAGGCGGGGGAAGGCCCCGCCTTTGGCGATTCTTTCCCCCATTTCTCATCGGGGAGAAATGGGGCCCAGCGGAGCGTCCCTGGAAGGGCGCTGGTTTCCGCCGGGGAAATCGGAGAAGGGAACACATTCTGTCTAAGTTCGAAAACAGCAAAAAGTACGGCCAGCATTTGCTGACCGTACTTTTTTATGATTTGGAGTTTAGCGACGGGTCTGCTTGCGCACCACGACGGCAGTGCTCAGCAGCAGCACCGCAGAGGCCAGGGCGGCCACGCACACCAGCAGCAGAGACTGGTCGCCGGTCTGAGGCACGCTCTCAGGCTTCTGGGTGGCCTGAGGCTTGTCGGTGGTCTCAGGCTTCTGGGAGGCCTCGGGCTTGTCGGTGGTCTCGGGAGCGCCACCGGCGGTGAGGCCGTTCATGGCGTCGCTCAAAGCAGCCACAGCGGCGTTCACGGTAGCCTGGTCGTCCTCGGTGAGGGTCTCGTCGGCCATGACAGCTTGAGCGTTCTGGAGAGCCGTGCGGAAGGTGGCCACGGATTCGGCGGTGTAGCCGGTGAGGTCGATGCCCTCGGCCTTGCCGATCAGGTCTTCCAGGATGGACTTGTCTGCCTTATAGCGCTGGGCCAGGATGGCATTGAGCAGAGCGTCAGCGGCCTCGTCCATCTCGCCCTGCATGGTGTCGCTGGCATTGGCCAGAGTCTCCTCAGCCACAGCCAGAGCGTCCACCAGCTGCTGCCAGGTATCCGTGACATACTTGTCCTGATTGGCAATCATCTGGTTGGCACGGTCCACCAGCAGCTGGAGCATGGTGGGATTCCCCTTGACCCAGTCCAGCAGAGCGTTGGCGATGAACAGACGGTCGGTGACCTCGTCCACCTGAGCCTGGGTGTAGGCGCTGGGATTGGCCAGAATGGCCTTGGCATCGGCCAGAGCCTTCTCGTAGTAAGCCTTGGCAGAGTCGATGAGGTTGGAGTAGTCCTGAGCTGCAACCTCGGCATAGACCTTCTCCAGCAGGCCGGTGAAGGCGGGCTCTTCAGGCTCCCCGGACAGGTTGTCCATGGCCTCGTTGAGGGCGGCGGCAGCGGCGTCCACCTGGGCCTGGGTGGCGGTGGCGTCCACATACACCCGGCGTCCGGCCAGGGCTGCGGCCTCTATGGCCTGCCAGGCATCGGGGGTGTAGTCGGCGCTGTTGAGGTCGTCGGCCTTGGTGAGGGCAGCGGCCAGGGCGGTGAGGTCGGCCAGCTGGGCCTGGTCACAGCCGAAGGTGAGGAAGTCGATGATGACGTTGTAGCTGTTGTTGGCGTTCTCGTTGTCGGTTCCGGTGTTGGTGATGGTCAGGCGGTACTGGTCGTTGGCCTCACCGGTCCAGGCAAACAGCTCCTGCTGGTCCAGCTTCTCGGCGTTGTAGCCGTCCACGGTCTGGGTGTGCACCACTTCGTTGTCGCTCAGGCGGGTGACGGTGAAGGTCATGATGGCCACGCCCACCGCCTTGCGGCCGTAGACCTGAACCTGGTTGCCGAAAAAGTCCACGGTCATGGACTCATTGGCGTTGGAGCACTTGAGCGCTTTGCCGCCGTCCAGGGTGGCGTCGGACAGGTTCACCCAGTTGCCGTTTTTCACCACCACGCTGTCCTCGGCGTTGACACGGGTGAGGGACAGGCCGTTCTTGGCGGTGGTGAGCAGGGTCACCATCTCGTCCACCTGGGCCTGGGTGTAGCCTTCGCCCTCCAGCAGGGCCTTGGCCTGGGCCAGGGTCTGCTGGAACACGTCCTGACGGGCCTCGCCATACTGGGTCAGGTCCAGACCCTCGCAGGCGGCAATGAGCCCGGTGAGGGCGCGGGTGTCCACGGCGGGGACGTTCACCTGGGGCTCTTGGCCCTGGGTGACGGAGACGGTGATGGTGTCGGTGACGGTCACCTCGTTATAGGTGGCCTGGGCGGTGACGGTGTAGTCACCGGGGGCGGGGAAGGTGACGGTGTTGCCCTCCACGGTGGCCCCGTTGTTGGCGGTGTAGGTCACAGTGGCCTGGGGCTGCTGGGCCTGGCAGGTGCGGAAATACACGTGGGAGGCCAGGTCCACGGACACGGAGGTCTTGCCGTAGGGGATGACCTGGGCTATGGGCTGCTCCAACACCACACCGGCGATGGCGTCGTTGTCGCAGCCGGGCTGGGTGGTCTCGGAGACGTTGGTGGTGAAGGAGACGAAGTTGGCGGCCTTGCCGTTTTCGGCGTTGTAGACGCGGATGGTGTAGGCCTCGTTGGTCTCAGACAGCTGGGTGAAGTCGTCCACGGTGATGGTGTCGGCGGTGGCGTTGTAGGTGTTCACGGTGACGGACTTCACTTCCTGGCCGCCCTGGTACGCCACCAGCTTCACGTTGCCGGCGCCGCCGCCCCGCTTGAGGGTGAAGGTGCCGCCGGTGCCCACCATGTCAAACTCCAGGTAGTTGCCCTCTTTCTTGGTGTAGATGACGCTCTTGGAGTTGAAGGTGGTGTTGACCCACTTGGTGTTGGACTCAGACACGGTCTCGTGGATGACCTGGGTCTGCTGGGTGCCGTCGGAGAGGTACTTGGTGACCTCGTTGGGGGTGTAGGTCTGGGACACAGCCGCGGCCTGGTGGCCGGCTCCGGCGATGGCGCCCAGGTTCAGGGTGTCCAGGCTGCCGCCCAGAATGTCCTGGCCGCCGTTATTCTCCACCGCCACGCCAGCGCCCACATAGGGGGAGTTGGCGGTGAGGGAGGCATTCACCAGGGCCTGGTCCCGGGTCAGGCCAAAGAGGTTGGACCCGCCCACAAACTGGGGATCGTCGGTGTGCTGGTTGGCATCCGTGGGGGCCACACAGCCGATGTACACGTTGTTGTCAAAGGAGGAGTTGGCGCCGGGGTAGAAGCAGTCCTTGCGATTGGCCACGGCGGAGTTGGTAAAGTACCAGATGTTGTTGGTGTAGTCCACCTCGTCCCCCTGGTACACGGCGTGGCAGTCCTTGTTGGACAGGAAGGTGTTGTTGTACACCTTGGCGCTCTCCAGCTTGGTGGTAGAGGTCTCGCCCACCGCCACGATCTGGGCGTTGTGGGCGGTAAACACCCCGCTGTCGTTCACCGACAGGTTGAAGCGGATGGTGTTGTTGCGGTTGTAGGAGTTCTGGCGGACGTGGAGCATGTAGCCGCCGCCGTAGTTGTCGTGGGTGTAGTTGTACTGGATGACGCCGTCCCGGGTCATGTCGTCCAGGTTGAAGGCCATACCGTCGTTGCCGTTGACGCCATTGCACACCTCGTTGTACTGGAACACCATGCCGTTGGCCCGGTCACACCAGATGCCGCAGCCGTAGCCCTCGTAGGTGCTCTGGAAGGTGTCCACCTTGTTGTACTCCACCAGCACCCCGTTGGTGTAAATGGGGATGATGCCGGAGCGGGTGACATTGTGGATGTCGTTGCCCCGGATGACCACGTTGGTGTGGCGGAAGGCCACGTCGTCCAGGGTGCCCTTGACGTTGGTGGTGGTGATGCCGTTGGCCTGGCAGTTCTCCACGGTGTTGTTCTCAATGAGAATGTCGTTGAAGGTGGTGATCTGCTTGGTCTCGTCCAGCTCCTGCACGGGGACGTTGAACTCGTTTTTGCTCTCCGGCAGCCGGGCGGTGTAGGTGACAAAGTTGATGCCGCCGGTGCGGTGGGTGGTACGAGCCCCCCAGAAGGTGTTGGTGGTGTTGGGGTTGGTCTGGTCCTCGTCGGTAAAGCCGTCGGTGGGGCTTCCGTCGGGGTTGGTGGGCACTACGGGGTAGATGTCGTCCTGACCGTTGTAGCCCCGCACGTCGTGGACGTAGCAGTTGCGGATGTAGATGTGGTCAATGACGCCGTAGTCATAGCCCTCCACCCGGATGCCGCTGCGGTCCCGGTTGACGTTGTCCCCCTGGTTTTTTACTTCCAGGTTGTTGATCTCGATGTACTCCTGGTTGTACAGGTACACCGCAGCGCCGATCTGGTCCCCGGTCTCCCCGGTGAAGGGACCCTGCCAGTCCTTGACCTGGGGCATGAAGTAGGCGCCGTTGCCGTCGATGAGGGGCTTGTCCCCCTGGCCGTACATGTCGATGACAATGGGGTAGCCCTCGCAGCCGGAGCCCTTGGGCCACAGGGTGCCGGTGTACTGGGTACCGGCCTTGATGAGAATCTGGTCTCCGGGCTGGAAGGTCTTGGCGTTGATGTCCTCCAGGCTGTCAAAGGCATTGGCCGGGGTCAGGCCGTCCCCGTCGGTCTTGCCAATGGAGGCGTCCAGATAGTAGGTGGTGCCGTAGGAGGTGTCCTTGTTGGGTTGGGCCTGGGAGTTGCCCGCCACAGCGGGAACGGCCAGGGATACCGTCAGGGCGCCTGCCAGCAGCAGACTCAAGGATTTTTTCAGCATGGTATCATCCTTTCTCTTCTCTCCGCGAGGCCGTACCCCGGCCTCTGGGTGCTTATCTCTCATGATACCACGCCTGTGGGCGGGATGTATATACATTTTATATATAGAACTCGTTTTTCGTGTAAATTGTCAGAATCCCCAACTCCGGCTTGGCGGTTCTGCCCAGTTCCATTCCCGAATTTTTGAATTTTGGTGGTGAAAACTGTCATTCCCTGGATTTTTCGATTTATATCAATGAATTTAGGAACTATTTTTCTGAATTTGCAAGATCTTTACATTGGTTTTACCGATGCAAGATAGCGTTTGCCGCCTCCAGGCGAGTAGGATGATGTACAGCGAAGACAAGGAAGGAGTTTCTCCATGCAAATCATCCACAACCCCCGGTTTGGGCAGCGTATTCTGGCAATTTTCGTTTGTTTGGTCACCGCCGTGCTGGCCTTTATGCCCTCGGTGTCGGTGTCCTTTCAAAGCTTGGTGTCTGACACCGTCTCTTATATCCCCGGCACCGTGCTGGAGGTGGTGGAGGAGGACCTTTCTCCCAGCGATTTGAAGGGCGGTCCCCAGCTGGGGGAGCAGACCCTCACCATTGAGCTCAAAGACGGCTCCCAGATCACCCTCACCAACTACCTCACCAATACCCACAACATCCTGGCCCGTGAGGGGATGCGGGTGGTGGTGTGTGTGGACGCCCCGGAAAACGTAGAGCCCTACTACACCCTCTACCAGTACGACCGCAGCGTGGGCCTGGGGGTGGCGGTGGCCATCTTCCTGCTGTTGATGTTGCTGGTGGGCGGGGAAAAGGGCTTTTACGCCACTCTGGCTCTGGCCTTCTCTCTGGTGTTCCTGCTGAAGATCACCGTGCCGGTCATCTACTCCGGCGGCTCCCCCATTCTGGCGGGGCTGGCCATGGTGCTGGTGTCCACGGCCGTCACCGTCTTCCTCATCTACGGCCTGTCCCCCCGAGGGGTGCTGGGCATCGGGGTGGTGCTGGCGGGAGAGTTTGTGGCCTGCGGGCTGTTTCTCCTCTTTTCCCTGCTGCTCCACCTGTCTGGGTTTAAGAGCAGCGATGCGGAAAACCTGTTGGTGGCCGCCCAGAACACGGGCCTGAACATCTCCACGGTGCTCTTTGCCGCCACCATGATCGCCTCCCTGGGCGCCGTGATGGACGTGGCGGTGTCTCTGCTGTCCGCTCTGTGGGAGGTGCGCCTGGCCGACCCGGACATCACCGGGCGTGGACTGTGGCGGGCCGGGCTGCGCATGGGCCGGGACATGATCGGCACCATGAGCAACACCCTGATTTTTGCCTTTGCCGGCGGCTCCCTCACCACCCTGCTGGTGCTGATGACCTACGGCACCGACCCCGTGCAGCTGCTCCACTCCGACTACATCGCCCTGGAGATGGCCCACGGCCTGTGCGGCACCTGTGCCGTCATCCTCACCGTCCCCCTGGCCTCCTTGGTCTCGGCAGCAGTGTATCCCAAGTGGAGAACCCCTGAGTTGTCTCAGGTTTCTCAATAAAGTTGTAAGAATGTCAGTAAGGAGAGAAAGTATGTTACACAAAAACGCAAAGAAAGTGATCTCTGGCGTCCTCGGCACCTGCCTGGTGTTCCAGCTGGCCGCCCTGCCCTCTCTGGCTCAGACCTCCAACGTCCCCGACCAGACCCAGACCGCTGTCACCGCTCAGGAGAACAGCGGGGTCCAGACTCTGGCCAGCACCAGCTTCACCGACGTGCTGCTGAGCGTGGGCGCCAATAACACCCAGATGAACGCCACCTGGTATGCCGCCCAGGAGGGAGCCGGCTACGTGCTGGTGGCCAAGCAGAGCCAGCTGGTGAACGGCGCTATGCCCGAGAACGCCGCCAAGTTTGATGCCACCTCCACCCCCGCCAACGAGAGCGGCAAGTGGTCCAACCAGGCCACCATCACCGGCCTGGAGCCCGGCACCGTCTACGCCTATCAGCTGGTGAATGGGGAGGAGAAGTCCGACGTGGCCACCTTCACCACCGCCACCAACGGCGCGTTCTCCTTTGCCTTTGCCGGTGACCCCCAGATTGGCGCCAGCGGCAACGCCGACAGCGACACCCGGGGCTGGGACAAGACCCTGGGCATCATCGCCGACAGCACCCAGTTTGACGGGGTGGACTTCCTCCTCTCCGCCGGTGACCAGGTGAACACCGCCAACAACGAGGACCAGTACAACGGCTACCTGGACCACGACGAGCTGCTGAGCCTGCCCGTGGCCACCGTCGTGGGCAACCACGACTCCTCCAGCAACGCCTATGACCAGCACTTCAACGTGCCCAACGAGTCCGAGCTGGGCGTCACCAACGCCGGCGGCGACTACTGGTTTGTGTACAACAATACCCTGTTTTTGGCTCTGAACAGCAACAGCATGTCCACCGCCGAGCACAAGGCCTTCATGGAGCAGGCCATCGCCGAGGCCGGTGACGTGGACTGGAAGGTGGTCACCTTCCACCACTCCGTCTACTCCGTGGCCAGCCACGCCGTGGATGGCGACATCCTCCAGCGCCGTGAGGCTCTGGTGCCCGTGTTTGAGGACCTGGACATCGACGTGGTGCTCATGGGCCACGACCACGTGTATGTGCGTACTTACATGATGGACGGCCTGACCCCCATCACCGAGTCTGACAAGTACACCGACCAGGACGGCGACGGCATCCCTGAGTCCGTCACCAACCCCGACGGCATCCTGTATGTCACCGCCAACTCCGCCTCTGGCTCCAAGTTCTACACCATCCAGAGCACCAAGTATGAGTACTCCGCCGTCCAGAACCAGGAGCGGGTGCCCAACGTGTCCCGTGTGGACGTGTCTGAGGACGCCTTCACCATCACCACCTACCGCACCAGCGACATGAGCGTGGTGGACACCTTCACCATCAACCGTGAGACCGCCAACAAGACCCTGCTGCAAAAGACCTATGACTATGCCATGGAGCTCTCCACCGAGGGTGTCACCGACACTGCCAAGGCAGCCTTTGAGAAGGCGCTCACCGAGGCCAAGAACGTGCTGGACAACCCCAACGCCACCCAGGCTGAGGTGAACACCGCTTGGGACAACCTGCTGGAAGGCATCTGGGGTCTGGGCCTGACTCAGGGCAACAAGACCATGCTGGAGCAGCTCATCAACAAGGCTGATGGCATGATTCCCGACGAGGACAAGTACATGCCCGACCACTGGCAGGATCTGGTGGACGCCCTGGCTGCTGCCAAGGACGTGGCCGCTGACGGCGACGCCATGGAAGAGGACATCCAGCCTGTGGCCCAGGCCCTGCTGAATGCCATCCTGGCCCAGCGCTTCAAGGCCGACAAGTCCATCCTGGAGGACCTCATCATCAAGGCCGAGAGCATCGACCTCACCGGCTACACCGCCGAATCCGTGGCCACCTTCCGCACGGCTCTCCAGAACGCTCAAGCTGTCATGGCCGACGAGACCCTCACCGAGGACGACCAGGCTACCGTGAACGCCGCTGTGGCTGCTTTGAGCGACGCCATGAACGGCCTCACCGCCGGTGGCGCTCCCGAGACCACCGACAAGCCCGAGGCCTCCCAGGCTCCTGAGGCCACCGACAAGCCTCAGAGCACCGACAAGCCCCAGACCACCCAGAAGCCTGAGAGCAACGTGCCTCAGACTGGCGACAACGCCCAGATGGGCCTGATGCTCAGCGTTCTGGTGCTGTCCGCCGCTGGCATGGGTGCTGTGGTGACCCTGCGCCGTCGCCGCGGCTAATTTCAAAACAAGCGAGAAAGTACGGTCAGAGAAATCTGGCCGTACTTTTTTGCTGTTTTGAACTTGGATTGAGAAGCGTTTTCTCCTCCGATTTTCTCGGCGCAAACCAGCGCCCTACCAGGGACGCTCCGCTGGGGTGACTTTCTGCCGCCAGAAAGTCACCAAAGACCGCCAAAGGCGGGGTCTTCCCCCGCCTTGTGGAATCCACCCCGCGGTACGGGGAGCCCCTGCGTCCTCCTCTTTTCGGCCCTTGGTCCGCCGGGGTCACATAGATAGCATGGCAATTCTTTTGTAAGTGTCAGCTTCTACGGCAAGTAAAACTTCTACCACCAGGGCCTTACCCTGGTGAGCCGCTGTTCCCAGCTATCGGCGGTATGGCTCCCGGCGGCGGAAACGCCGCTTTTCCTTAAGTAGGCCCGGACATGGAAACCGCCCAGCTGTAGGGCCAGTTGCCCAGGGGGCCTGGTGTGGTGGCAGGAACAGGAGCCACAGCAAGGGTGACGGGCCGAATCCAGGCTTGACGCAGTTCCAGCCTCGTACCCCAGGGAGGTCCTTAGGGGGGAACGCCCTAAGTGGCTTTTCGTCCATTTTGGCCAGTCAAAATGGACCCCAGCGGAGCGCGTCTCCCCTCGCCAGGGGAACAAGGCGATGCCTGAGAAATTAGAGAAGAACAGACTATAGATTGGATGAATATAACAGCGCGAGGAATTTGTGACCAAGAAAATATGTGCTCTTTGTACAAAATTGGGTGACTGAAATTTGGTGCGGATGTGGATAGACGTGCCCAGGCCAGTCTGTTACCATCTAGGTACAAAGGTGTAGCTCCAAATTCTCCGAAGGGAGGCGTATGGGGGATGCAGAGGGTAAGTTTCCGCCCATAACCGGACCATTTATGTGTGAAGAGATGCAAAGGAGGTCACTTCCATGAAATCCTGTAAACGAGTTCTATCCCTGTTCATCAGTTTTTGCCTGCTGATTTCGGTGTCTGTGTTGGCCGCCCCGGTCACCCAGGCTGACACACCCGAGTCGGCACAGACCTATGTTTCCGACCTCATCGCCTACTATCGGGACTACCAGGAGGACGCCACCACCGACATCATGCGCACCCTGGACCAGCTGAAAAAGGTGGATGAGGGCCAATATGAGGCCTGGTCCAAGATCATGGACTACTGGAGCTACATCAACACCGAGATGAAAGTAAACATCGGGGTCACCGAGGACGGCCTGCCCCAGGACGACAGCCTGTGTATCGTCATTCTGGGCTTTGCCCTCAATCCCGACGGCACCATGAAGGAGGAGCTCATCCACCGCCTGGAGGCCGGTCTGGCCTCTGCGGAGAAGTACCCCAACGCCTACGTGGTGGTCACCGGCGGCGGCACCGCCGCGGAGAACCCCAATGTCACCGAGGGTGGCCTCATGGGCGAGTGGCTGCTGGAGCACGGCCTGGACGAGAGCCGCCTCATTGTGGAGAACCGTGCCCCCTCCACCGTGGGCAATGCGGAGAACACCTTTAAAATCCTCACCGAGGAGTATCCCCAGGTGAAGAACATCGTCATGGTCACCAGCGACTACCATGTGCCCCGCGGCTGCATTCTGTTCTACTCCAAGTTTGTACTGTCCGCTCTGGCCAGCGGCAAGGAGCCGTTGAACATCGTCTCCAACGCCGGATGCTACACCGGCAGCCAGGGCTATGAGTCCATCGCCCTCCAGGCCAGCGGTGTGGCCTCCGTGGCCGGGGTTCAGGTGTCTGCCGACAAGCGGCCCCTGTCCACCCCCTCCTACCTCACCGTCAAGCAGAACAGCCCCTATGCCGCCGGAGAGAACCTGGACCTCACCGTCACCGCCTACTATGACTCCGGCTACTCCCGCAACGTCACCGACCTGGTGGAGATCTTCGACTTTGACCCCGCCGCCGGACCCGGCCAGTCCATTCTGCTCAAATACACCGAGAACGGCGTCACCCGTCAGGCCACCTGCACCCTGCTGGGTGAGGAGGAGATGACCCACGCCTCCGCCCTCATTGCCCACCTCATCGCCTACTACCGGGACTACCAGGAGAGCGCCACCACCGACATTATGCGCACCTTGGACGAGCTGAAGACCGTAGACGTCAACCAGTATGAGGCCTGGTGCAAGATCATGGACTACTGGAGCTACATCAACACCGAGATGAAGGTGAACATCGGCGTCACGGCCGACGGTCTGCCCCAGGACGACAGCATGTGCATTGTCATTCTGGGCTTCGCCCTCAACGACGACGGCACCATGAAGGAGGAGCTCATCCACCGCCTGGAGGTGGGTCTGGCCTCCGCCAAGAAGTACCCCAACGCCTATGTGCTGGTCACTGGCGGCGGCACCGCGGCCAACAACCCCAACGTCACCGAGGGTGGCCTTATGGGTGAGTGGCTGCTGGAGCAGGGCCTGGATCCCGATCGGCTCATTGTGGAGAACCGGGCCCCTGACACCGTGGGCAACGCCCTGAACACCTTCAACATCCTCACCTCCAAGTATCCCCAGGTGAAGAACATCGTCATGGTCACCAGCGACTACCACGTGCCCCGCGGCTGCCTGCTGTTCTACTCCAAGTTCGTGCTGGCAGCCCTGGAGAGCGGACAGGAGCCGTTGAACATCGTCTCCAACGCCGGCTGTGACACCGGAAGCCAGGGCTATGAGACCATCGCCCTCCAGGCCTACGGTCTGAGCACCGTGGCCGGGGTGGACGTGCCCGCCGATCCGCTGACCCTGTCCAAGCTCACCGGCATCGCCGTCCAGCAGAATGCCCCCTACACCGATGGCGGCAAGCTGGACCTCACCGTCACCGCCACCTATGACTCCGGCTACACCCGGGATGTCACCACGCTGGCCACCGTCTCCGACTTTGAGGCCGCCGGCGACACCGTCACCGTCACCTACCAGGAGAACGGCGTCACCTGCACCGCCACCCTCACCGTCCAGGGCGAGCAGCCCCAGGTGACTCCCACACCCGCCCCCGAGGTCACCGACAAGCCTCAGGTCACCCAAAAGCCTGAGAACGTGCCTCAGACCGGCGACGACGCCACCGTCACCCTCTACGTGGTGACTCTGGCCGCCTCTCTGGCCCTGTTGGGGGGCGCCGTTGTGGTGCATCGCCGCCGTCAGCGCTAATTGGCCGCAGGTTAGTAATTTGCTCCAAAAACTGCTGAGAAGCGGGCTTTCGCTTCTCAGCAGTTCCTATTTTTAATAAAAATTGCCTATTTTGCCCCTGGGGATTGTGTGAAACACCGCAACGAGGCAGACCGCACAGGTGGAAAACTTGTGAAAAGTGCATAGAATTTTCCCGATGGGTTTGGCTGTTCCGTCTGTGGACAGGTGAAAATTGGTCTGTTATCATTACTATAAAGGCAATAGATTCGGCACACAGCCGACGGTTTCCCCACTGGGGGTGGAACTGTCGGCCATTGGGATGTTACTGTTCAATCAGGCATAACCACATGTGTCACTGCTTCGGACGAGAGGAATGGGTGATGGGACCTTCAGATTGAGGCAGTGGGCGTGTGGTTATTCTTTTTTGGGCGGAAGACATCCGGCGAAGCTTGCCCTAAGTACAAGAGAAGACAAGAAGGAAGAGGTGTAACGTATGAAGAAGTCCCTGAAGCGCGGACTGGCCGCACTGTTGGCAGCTGTGATGCTCACCAGCGGTCTGGCCGCATCGGCGGCAGCTCAGCCCAAGGCGGACAATGTGAATCTGGCCCGCCTGGACGGCGTGGTAGCCACTGCCTCCGACACCGAGACCGACAAGTTCCCCCCCTCTGCCACCATTGACGGCAACTATGAGGATACCTCCCGCTGGGGAACCAACAACGATGGCAAGGGCACCACCGAGCGCTGGCTCCAGCTGGACCTGGGCGCCCGGTACTCCATCGACAGCTTTAAGGTATTCTGGGAGAAGACCAACATCCAGGACTACACCATTGAGACCTCCACCGATGGCTCTGAGTGGACTCAGCAGGTGGTGGTCACCGGCGCTGCTGCCGCCCGTGAGGTGGAGCACCAGCTGGAGAACGCTGTGGTGGCCCGCTATGTGCGTCTGAGCGTCACCAAGTACGGCCAGGCTGTGGCCAACTGGTGGAACGTGGGCGTGCGTGAGTTCGAGGTGTACGGCAACGATGAGGTGGTCCCCGTCATCGGCAACCTGGCCCGCCTGAGCGGCGTCACCGCCACTGCCTCCGACACCGAGACCGACAAGTTCCCCCCCTCCGCCACCATCGATGGCAACTATGATGAGGCCTCCCGCTGGGGTACCAACAACGATGGAAAGGGTACCACCGAGCGCTGGCTCCAGCTGAACCTGGGCGAGGAGCGCACCATCACCGGCTTCAAGGTGTTCTGGGAAAAGACCAACATCCAGACCTACTACATCGAGACCTCCACCAACGGCACCGACTGGACCCAGCAGGTGTTTGTGGAGTCTGCCGATGGTACTCTGGAGCCCGAGCACCAACTGGCTGAGGCTGTCACCGCTCAGTATGTGCGTCTGCGTGTGACCAAGTACGGCGAGGCTGTGTCCAACTGGTACAACGTGGGTGTGCGGGAGTTTGAGGTGTACGGCCACATGCCCGAGGATGCTGGCAGCGATGTGGTGGAGCTCCCCGAGGGCACCAACATCGCTCGTCAGAACGGCGTGATCGCCTCCGCCACCAACGTGGAGAGCGGCACCTCCTTCACCGCTGACAAGGCTCGTGACGGCGACAAGACCTCCAAGAGCTCCCGTTGGGCCACCGACATCGGCGTGAAGAACCCCACCATCACCTACAACCTGGGCAACACCTACATGGTGGGCAGCGTCATTCTCTACTGGGAGAGCAACAACCCCGACAAGTGGTATGTGCAGACCTCCATGGACGGTGAGCAGTGGACCACCCAGAAGACCTTTGAGGGCAAGCTGACCAGCGGCGCTCCCATCCAGACCGTGAACTTCGATGCCCCCGTAGAGGCCCGCTATGTCCGGGTTTGGGTGGAGAAGTACAGCAGCACCTACTGGAACAACGTGGCTATGTATGAGTTTGAGGTGTACCAGGAGGAGTCTGAGATCGTGGTCACCCCCGCCAACACCGCTGAGACTCTGGCCCAGAGCATCCAGATTCAGGACGGCAAGGTGGTCATGACCGGCGAGGTGCCCGAGAAGTACACCGCCACCTGGGGCTGCAACTATGAGCAGGTGGTGGATGCCTCCGGCGCCATCCACACCCCCCTGGTGGATACCACCGTGGAGATCTCCGTCACTGTGCGTGACAAGAACGACACCACCACCTGTGGCTCTGCCACTGTGGAGCTGGACATCCCCGGCGTCAACTCCGCCAACGAGGGCAACGCCAAGCCCGCCGTGGTGCCTGAGCTGGCCCAGTGGTACTCCGCTGCCGACCAGAAGGGTCTGACCTATGCCATCACCGCCGACAGCCGCATCGTGGCCAACGACACCTTCGCCTCCGTGGCCAAGGAGCTCCAGGCCGACCTGAAGGACCTGTTCGGCCTGACCCTCCCCATCGTCAACGACACCCCCAAGGCCGGCGACATCAGCCTGGTGTACCACGATCAGGCTGGCTTCGACAAGGAGACCTACAACATGGTGGTCACCGACCAGGTGGTCATCCAGGCCAACGACGCCACCGGCGCCTACTGGGGCACCCGCTCTGTGCTCCAGGCCCTGCAGCTGTCCGGTAACCTGACCATCGCCCAGGGTACCGCCTGTGACTACCCCGAGTTTGAGAACCGTGGCTTCATGCTGGACGTGGGCCGTAAGCCCACCTCCATGGAGACTCTGAAGACCATCTCCAAGACCATGGCCTGGTACAAGATGAACAGCTTCCATGTGCACCTGAGCGACAACCTCATCTTCATGGAGGACTACTACAAGGCCGGCGAGGATGAGGATGGCATCCGTCAGGCTTACCAGGGCTACCGCCTGGAGTACTCCGATGATGGCCTGACCTCCAAGGACTACTACTACACCAAGGCCGAGTTCAAGGAGTTCATGGCCTACTCCCGCGCTCTGGGTGTGGACATTGTGCCCGAGCTGGACGTGCCCGCCCACGCTCTGTCCATCACCAACTACATTATGTACTCCCTGAATCGCCCCGACCTGGTGCTCCACCAGATCGACACTGCCCACCCCTGGGTGGATCATGTGGATATCAAGCAGCAGGAGGGCATTGACATCATCAAGGAGATCTACGACGAGTACATCGACGAGGACCTCTTTGACGAGAACACCATCGTGCACATCGGTGCCGACGAGTTCTATGAGAGCCACCCCGCCTACCGCAACTTCCTCATTCAGATGATCGACTACATCGAGAACGTGAAGCATCGTCAGGTCCGGGTCTGGGGCAGCCTGTCCTCCATGAACGGCGGCGAGGGCTATAAGTTCGGCCCCGAGCACGTCCAGGGCGCTCAGATGAACATCTGGAACACCGGCTGGGCCAAACCCCAGGATATGTTCAACCTGGGCTTCGGCCTCATCAACACCATCGACGGCCAGCTGTACATGGTGCCCAGCGGCAACGGCAGCGTGGGCGGCTACGGCGACTGGCTCAACTCCCAGAGCCTGTACAACTCTTGGGAGCCCGAGAACATGGGCGGCACCATGATCCCCACCGGCTCCACCCAGATGCTGGGCGCCTGCTACGCCATCTGGAACGACAACATTGACACCCGTGCCGCCGGCATCAACGAGACCGACCTGTACACCCGCTTTGTGGACGCTCTGCCCTACCTGAGCACCAAGATGTGGGGCACTGGCGGCAACGGCCTGGACCGTGACTACGCCACCCTGAAGGCCGACGTGGCCACCCTGGGCGCTGCCCCCAACACCAACCCCTATCACACCATCGACCTGGCCGAGGGCACTCAGGAGTACGCTCAGTATTCCTTCACCGACACCCAGGACCGCTCCGGCAACGACCGTGACCTGACCCTCAACGGCGCCTCCCTCACCGACGGCACCCTGACCCTCACCGGGGACAGCTCCTACGCCTCCACCGGTCTGGACGTCATGGGCCCCAAGAACACCGTGTCCCTGCGGCTGTTTAAGGCCAGCACCTCCAACTCCGGCGAGCAGATCATTCTGGAAGCCGACGCCGCCTACGGCGAGACCACCGTGAAGGCCATTGCCAACGAGGACGGCACCTGGAAGCTGGGCTTTGCCCGTGAGCTGTACGAGTACGAGTTCGATTACAACCTGCCCTGCGATGAGTGGGTGGAGCTGACCATCACCAACGAGGGCAACAAGACCTACCTGCTGGTGGACGGTGAGAAGATCGCCGCTGTGGGTTACTTCCTCCCCGACGAGAACGCCACCACCCAGTTCATGGGCAAGACCGGCATCACCTACTCCTCCTTCAACATTCCCGTGGCCCGCATCGGCTCCGAGACCAATTCCTTCGTGGGTCAGGTGGACGACGTGATGTTCTACGCCAACGGCGTGACTCCCACCGCCAAGCACCAGGTGACCTTCAACTCCATGGGCGGCTCCGAGGTGGAGGCCGTGGTAGTGGCCGATGGCCAGACCGTGGCTCAGCCCGAGGCTCCCGTGATGGAGGGCTACACCTTCGGCGGCTGGTACACCGACGAGAACTGCACCACCGCCTACGACTTTGATGCCGCTGTCACCGCCGACATCACCCTGTACGCCAAGTGGACTGCCAACGAGCCCGCCGACACCACTCTGCTCAAGGATATCTATGACAGAGCTGCGGCGGAGGACTACTCCAACCTCATCGACTCCGCCAAGGCCTACTATGAGCAGGCTCTGGCCGACGCCGAGGCCATTCTGGCCGATCCCGCCGCCTACACCCAGGCTCAGGTGGACGAGGTCACCGACCGTCTGCTCAACGCCGTGTGGATGCTGGACTGGGTCAAGGGCAACCCCGCCGCCCTCCAGCTCCTGGTGGACCGCGCCAACCAGATGATGGACAACGCGGACAAGTATGTCTCCGACAACTGGCAGCTGCTGGTGGACGCTCTGGCCGATGCCGAGAAGATCCTGGCCGAGGCTGGCGACACCATGCAGGGCGAGATGGACGATGCCGCTGACGCTCTGCTCAATGCCATCCTGGCCCAGCGCTATAAGGCAGACAAGTCCATCCTGGAGGACCTGATCGGCAAGGCCGAGGGCATCAACCTGGAGGGCTACACCGCTGAGTCCGTGGCCACCTTCCGCACGGCTCTCCAGAACGCCCAGGCTGTCATGGCCGACGAGACCCTCTCCGAGGACGACCAGGCTACCGTGAACGCTGCTGTGGCTGCCCTCAGCGACGCCATGAACGGCCTCACCGCCGGTGGCGCTCCCGAGACCACCGACAAGCCCGAGGCCTCCCAGAAGCCTGAGACCACCGACAAGCCTCAGGCCACCGAGAAGCCCGAGAAGGTGCCTCAGACTGGCGACCAGTCTATGCTGCTGGTGTATGTGGCCATCCTGGCCTCCACCGTGCTGCTGCTGAGCACTGCCGTGGTGGTGCGCAAGCAGACCCGTCGCTAAGCTCTAGAACTACAAAAAGTACGGTCAGCTTCGGCTGACCGTACTTTTTTCTGTTTTGAGCCTAGATAGAACGTGCTTCCTTTTCCGATTTCCCCGGTAGAACCCAGCGCCCTTCCAGGGACGCTCCGCTGGGGTCCATTTTGAGTGGCCAAAATGGACGAAAAGCCACTTAGGGCGTTCCCCCCTAAGGACCTCCCTTGGGGTACGAGGCTGGGCCTGCGTCAAGTCTAGGTTCGGCCCGTTACCCTTGCTGTGGCGCCTAGTCGTGCCACCACACCAAGCTACCTTGGGCAACTGGCCCTACAGCTGGGCGGTTTCCATGTCCGGGCCTATCTTGGAGAAGCGGCGTTCCCGCCGCCGATCGCTGGGAACAGCGGCTCACCAGAGTAAGGCCCTGGCGATAGAAGCACTGTCTGCCAGAGAAGCAGGTACTTTCTGTAGAAGTTCCACACCATCTATGTGACCCTACCAGCCCAAGGGCCGAAGCAAGGAGGACGCAGGTGCATCCAGTACCGCGGGGTGGATTCCACAAGGCGGGGGAAGGCCCCGCCTTTGGCGATTCTTTCCCCGATTTCTCATCGGGGAGAAATCGGGCCCAGCGGAGCGTCCCCGGCTGGGGCGCTGGGTTTTGCCTGAGAAATTGGAGAAGAACAAGTTTCCTATAAAGAAAAAAGTACGGCCAGATTTCTCTGACCGTACTTTCTTGTTTTATCAGGGGCTTAGCTGCGCCGCTTACGCAGGTTCACCACAGCCGCCAGCCCGGCGGCGGACAGAACCAGAACACCCAGCACCAGGCTCAGCTGGGCGGTGTCCCCGGTCTGGGGCACGTCGGTCTCCGGCTTCTGGGTGGCCTCGGGATTGGTGGAGGTCTCGGGGGCGGGGGTGGCGGTCACCTCAGGAGAGGGAGTGACCTCCGGGGAGGGGGTGGGCTGCTCCGTCTCCTGCTGGGTCAGCTCGTACACCGCCACGGTGCCGGACACCTCACAGGCGGCCAGCAGCATGGGCTGCCCGGTGGGGCTCTGCTGGGCGATGAGGAAGGCCAGGCCCTCGGGGGCCACGTCGCCACCGGTGACCCACTTGTCCAGCTCGCCGTCCTCGTACACCTCGGAGCCGGGGACGATGGAGCCGAAGTCCCGGGAGTTGACATAGTTGACGTAGGTCACGGCGCTGGGGTCGGTGACGTCGTACACCATCACGCCGCCGGTGCGCTCCAGGGCCACAAAGGCGTAGGTCTTGCCGTCCACCACGCCCACGGTGACGCTCTCGGCCTCAGGGCCCTTCTTGCCGGAGCGGTCGTCCAGGGCGGCGTTGTCGTTGGAGGTGTTGAAGTAGTCGGGGAAGTAGCGGGCGGTGAGGGACTCAAAGTCGTCCCCGCTGGTGAAGACCTCTTGAATGCCGTTCTCGGTCACGGCGTAGAGGGTGAAGGAGCGGCCGCCGAACAGGTAGTCTTTGGAGGAATCCAGGCCGTCATAGCCCTTGGCGCTCTCGGTTTTGCTCTCCTCGCCGAAGTACACCACTTTTCCGCTGATTTCACCCTCGGCGATGTTGCCAGCGGGGGAGGCAGCGCCCTTCTTGGCCTCGTTTTCGTTGAGGTAGTCCCCCCACTCCCGGCTATCGCCCTCGTTGGCGCATACCAGGTAGGTCACCCCGTCCACCTCATAGGCGGCGATGCCGTCGGGCATGCGGATGCCCAGCACATTCTTATAGGTCTGGGGGTTGTAGGCCTCGTCCCCCTTGTCCAGGTCCACGGGGGTGACGGAGTAGTCCTCAAAGCCGCAGGAGTAGATGCCGGTGAAGGTGCGGGTGGTGAGGTCCAGCACGGCGATGGCGTTGGCCTCCTGCAAGGTCACATAGGCCTTGCCGCCGGACACGGCGATGTACTCCGGCTCCAGGTCGGTGGAGGGGTTGGAGCCCTGCTTCAAGATGATGTGGTTGGCGGTGAGCTGGGAGCGCTGGGCATCGAAGGTGTCGAAGGTCACCACCTGGGCGGTGCCGGTGGCCACATCCACCACGGACACAGAGCCCTTGGGGTCGGTGGCGTCGGCGGTGTAGCCCATGCGGGGCTCGCCCTCGTCGGCGGAGAGGACGGTGTGGTCATCGGCGAAGGTCACCATGTCCGGCTGCACCCCCACTTCCACCAGCTTGGCCAGGGTCAGAGAGCCGTCGGCGTTGCAGGTGAACAGGGCCACCCGGCCAGCGTCGGCATATCCGGCGGCCTGGAGGGCGGCGGCCAGGGTGGAGCCGTCGGGGGAGACGGCCACCGAGGTCATGTCCCCATAGGCAAAGGTGGGGTCAGTCTCCTCCACCATGGCCTTGATGTCCATGTCGTTGCCGTCCAGCAGGTCCACGGTGTCCTTCTCCTCCAGGGTTTTCAGGGGAATGGCGGTGAGCAGGCCGGACTGGCCGTTGACGGCGTAGGCCCAGCCGGTGGCGGCGTTGCAGGAGACAATCTCCATGACGCCCCCGTCCACGTTGAACTCCCCGGAGGTATATCCGGCGATCTTGGTCACGTCCAGCTGGGCGTCGCCGTTTTCCTCGCCCTGGGTCTGTGCGCCGCCGTCGGTGTTCTTGGTGACGGTGAAGTGGTCGATGGGGGTGGAGTCGGGGGTCTCGCTGTCTCCGCTGAGGTTGTACACGTTCACGGTGATGGTGTTCCCCTCCACGTCAAACAGGGCGTAGCTGGGGCTGTAGTCCTGGTTCCACTCCTGATTGCCCAGGGGCAGATTGCCCGCCAGGTAGGCCTGAGAGCCGGTCTCGCCGTTGGCCAGCACCGGGTAGTCCACATTGTTGGCCTTGTCCACAGACTGGAAGGGGGTGTAGTACTGCATGTCGGAGGCACAGTTTCCAGTGAGGTAGATGGTGCCGTCGGGGTCATAGAAGGTGTCCAGGGCCTCGGCGTTGCGCTGTCCGTCCTTGAGCACGTAGCTGCGGGAGTACACGTGGTCGTGGCCGCCCAGGACGAAGTCCACGTCGAAGTCGTCCATCAGGGTCTCAAACCCGGCATCCACGTAGTTTTCAATGTCCGAGTCGGCGGCGTGCTTGGCCACGGTCTGGGTGGACTTGTGGTGGGTGACGATGAGCCAGTCATACTGGCCGGCATAGGCCTGGGTGGCGCTGGTGAGGGTGCGGCGGAAGTTCTCCACCATGGCCTCGGCCTCGGAGTTGTCCTTGGAGGCGCTGGGCACGCTGGCGTTGTCCCCGTTTTCCCCCTCCAGGTCGTCGTTGCCGCCGGGGTAGGCCCCGGTGTTCAGGGTGACAAAGAGCACATTGTTGTAGAGATAGTAGTAGTTGCCCTTGGTCTCCATCTCCCGGCGTTCGGTGAAGTCGTACTGACCGTCGGCGTTGGGGGTGACACCGTTGCTGCTACTGTGGTTGGCAATCTCCTCGGCGGTGGCCTGGATGTAGTTGCCGTGGCTCTGGCTGGTGCCGCTGTTCTGGCCCCGGAAGGTGGTCTTCACCTGCTCCAGCAGGGTGCCGGAGCCCAGCAGGCCGTCCTGGGCCACTTCCATCTGGTTGGGGAGGTTGAAGTGGTCGGCGAACATGTAGTGGCGGTCGTGGTTGCCCACGGCGGGGGCGTAGGCGATGGAGGTCATCTCCTCAGGGGCGAAAAAGGCCTCGTACTCGCTGGACTTGCCCCAGCTCTGGTCCTCCACCTGGTCACCGGCGGACACCATCAGGGTGGCCCCAGCCTGGCCCACCACCTCCATCATCTTGGCCCATCCGGTCTGGTTGGAGCCGTCGGCGGAGTTCCAGCCGCCGTCGTTGTGGGACTGGTCCTCTTTGATCTGGGGGTCGCTGGTGAAGGCGAAGGTGAAGTTGTCCGCCTGGGGGGTGGTGTAGGTATAGACTTGGGACCAGGTCTGGCCCCCGTCGTTGGAAATGCGGTATTCGTAGCTGGTGCCGGGCTCCAGGCCGGACACGGTGGCCTTGCACACCATCTTGCCTGTGTCGGTGTACTTGCTCTCGTCCACCTTGGTGGGGGTGGTGAGCTCGGACACCGTGGCCTCCACCACCCGGCCATCCCCCAGGGCGATCTGGGCAGCTCTGGTGCCGTCGGGAGCGTACCAGTTGAGGTTGATGGATGCAGTGGTTTCGCCGGGCTGAATGGTCAGGCTGTCCACGTCAAAGCCTGCGGTGGAGCCCCACAGGGCGGTGTTGGGGGTCTCCTGGGCGGCCAGGGCCAGGGGGTACATCCCCGTGAGCAGCGCGGCGCTGAGTGCCACGCTGGCCAGCTTTGTGTACCGCTTTTTCATATGTGTTGTTTCCTCCTTAATGATTCCAATTCTCGCAGATGGAATTATAAGGGAAGCCTGCAAATGGCGCTATCGGACAAAGGTATGAATCATGTAAAGAGATTGTCAAAAAAGAGGCCATGCACCGTGCACGGCCTCTTGGTTAGGATAACTTTTGTTTCAGTTGATAGAGCAGGTTCAGCGCCTCGATGGGGGTGAGGGTGTCCACGGCGGTATTCCGCAGGGTGTCCAGCACCTCGCCGCCCGCCAAATCTCCCAGGGTCATCTGCTCTTGGGCCGGGGCGGACACGGTGCCCACCGGGGCCACTGCTCCCTGGCTCTCCAGCTGGGCCAGAATCTCCCGGGCTCGGCTGATGACGGGAGCGGGCACCCCCGCCAGCTTGGCCACCTCGATGCCGTAGCTCTGGTCGGCCCCGCCGGGGATGATTTTGCGCAGGAAGACAATGTCGTCCTTCCGCTTTTTCACCGCGATGTGGAAGTTGTGGACCCCCTCCAGCTCCTGCTCCACAGCGGTGAGCTCGTGGTAGTGGGTGGCAAAGAGGGTCTTGGCCCCCAGTTTCTTGGCGTTGGCGCAGTATTCCAGCACCGCCCGGGCGATGGACATGCCGTCATAGGTGGAGGTACCCCGGCCGATCTCGTCCAGAATGAGCAGGGAGTGGCGGGTGGCGTTTTGGAGCAGCTGGGCCACCTCGCTCATCTCCACCATGAAGGTGGACTGTCCGGCGGCCAGGTCGTCCGAGGCCCCGATGCGGGTGAACACCCGGTCCACCACGCCGATGTGGGCGGAGCGGGCGGGGACATAGCAGCCCATCTGGGCCATGAGCACAATGAGGGCCACCTGGCGCATGTAGGTGGATTTACCTGCCATGTTGGGGCCGGTGATGATGGACAGACGGTGCTCGTGTTCGTCCATGTGGGTGTCGTTGGGCACGAAAAGGGTGTCTTTCAGGGTGTGCTCCACCACCGGGTGGCGGCCCTCCTGGATGTCGATGACCCCGCTCTCGTCCACCACCGGGCGGCAGTAGTTCCGCTCCACCGCCACCGTGGCAAAGGAGAGGAGCACGTCCAGCTGGGCCACGCTGCCTGCGGCCCGCTGTACCTCCCGCACCCGGGCGGACACCGTGTCCCGCAGCTGGCAGAACAGCTGGTACTCCAGGGCGGTGATGCGGGTCTGGGCGGAGAGAATTTCGTGCTCCAGGTCCTTGAGCTCGGGGGTGATGAACCGCTCACAGTTGACCAGGGTCTGCTTGCGGATGTAGTCCTCGGGCACCAGGTCATAGTTGGACTTGGACACCTCGATGTAGTAGCCGAATACCTTATTATACCGGACCTTCAGGCTCTTGATGCCGGTGCGCTCCTTCTCCCGGCTCTCCAGAGCAATGACCATATCCGCCCCGTTGGTGAGGATGTCCCGCAGGTGGTCCACCTGCTCGTCGTAGCCGGGGCGGATGAAGTCGCCCTCTCGGATGGTGAAGGGGAGTCGGTGGTCGTCGTCCTCGTCCCGGATGGCCCCATCAATGGCCTGTTGCAGGTCCTCCAGGCCCAGCATGCCGTCCTTGATGCCCTCCATGGCCCGGCCCGTCAGGGCCTCCAGCTGGGCGGCCAGGGCGGGGAGCATCCCCAGGCCCTGGGCCAGGGCCTTCATGTCCCGGGCGTTGGCGGAGCCGTAGCCCACCTTGCCGATGAGCCGTTCCAGGTCGGGCACCTGGCGCAGGGCGTGGCCCAGTTCCTCCCGGGCTACCAGGTTGTCCACCAGGGCGGCCACCCCGTCCTGACGGCGGGTGATGGCCAGGGGGGAGCGCAAGGGGCGCTCCAGCCAGGCCCGAATCATCCGGTGGCCCATGGGGGTGCGGGTGCGGTCCAGCACCCACAGCAGGGAGCCCTTCTTGTCCTTGCTGCGCATGGTCTCGGTGAGCTCCAGGTTGCGCCGGGCAGTGAGGTCCAGCTCCATGTACAGCCGCTGGTCGGGCTGCTCCACCACCAGGGGGCCCAGGTGGGTCAAATCGGTCTTCTGGGTCTGGGTCAGATAGCCAGCAAGAGCCCCCGCCGCCTGGTAACAGGCCAGGTCGTGCTCCGGCAGCGGAGCCCCCGTCTCCCACAGCCCGCACACCTCCAGAGCGGACCCGGCAGCCTGGGGGTCAAACTGCTCTTCGGTTCCTGTCTGGCACAGGCAGTCCAGCCGCTGGCGCAAGAACTCCACCAGTTCCCGCTGTGCGGCGGCCTGGGGGGAGAGAATGGCCTCGCTGGGGGGACAGGCGGAGAGCTGGTTGCACAGGTGGGGCAGCCAGTCGGTGCCGGAGAAGGGGGTGGTGTGGAACTGTCCGGTGGACACGTCGCACACCGCCATACCGGCCCGGTCCCCGTCCAGGTACACGCAGCAGATGTAGTTGTTGTTGTTCTCGTCCAGCATCACGTCATCCATGGCAGTGCCGGGGGTGACGATGCGCACGATGTCCCGCTCCACCAGGCCCTTGGCGGTGGCGGGGTCCTCCATCTGTTCGCAGATGGCCACCTTATAGCCCCGCTTGATAAGCCGGGCAATGTAGTTCTGGGCGGAGTGGTAGGGCACCCCGCACATGGGGGTGCGCTCCTCCTCCGGCTTGTTGCGGTCCCGGGTGGTGAGGGTGAGGCCCAGCTCCTGGGCGCCAATCTTGGCGTCGTCCTGGAACATCTCGTAAAAGTCCCCCAACCGGAAGAAAAGCAGGCAATCGGGATTGTCCTGCTTCATTTTGATATATTGTTTCATCATGGGGGTGAGTTCCGCCATGGAGTGCACGACCTTTCTATTTGTTGTTGCTGGGCAATCGGCCAGGTATCTTGATACGTTCCCAGTCTCAGGCTTGCCAGCCTGGTGGGGACGCTCCCCGCTGGGGGTTCCTTTCTGCTGCCAGAAAGGAACCAAAGACCACCAAAGGCGGGGCCTTCCCCCGCCTTGTGGAATCCACCCCGCGGTACTGGGGGGGCGTGTCAATGCAGTTCTGGAAGGGCTGGACACAAAAAGACCTTGAAAATTGCCGCATTTCTTGGATTGATGGGCGTAGGGGAGGGGCTTGCCCCTCCCGAATTTCCCAGGGCAATGCCAGGGTAGCCACGGGCCGGGCAAGCCACGGCCCCTACCACAGCGCAACAGGATAGTGCGGCAGAAATTTTCGGCGGCGGGAACGCTGCTTTTCCAAGGTAGGCCCGGGTATGGAAACCGCCCAGCTGTAGGGCCAGCTACCCAGGGTGGCCTGGTGTGGTGGCAGAACTAGGGGCCACGGCAAGGGTCACGGGCCGAACAACAGCTTGACGCAGGTCCAGCCTCGTACCCAAAGGGGGGAGGTCCTTAGGGGGAACGCCCTAAGTGGCTTTTCGTCCATTTTGGCCACTCAAAATGGACCCCAGCGGAGCGTCCCTGCCGGGGGCGCAAATTTGCGTCTGAGAAATATGAGAAGAGGAAAGCCCCTAGAGGGGAGACTTACCCCTCGAAATTGGTGATTACATATACATATCGGATGTTTTCCACATCCGCACTGGGTTGGAGCACCGCCGAGCGGCTGATGCCGTCGGCCTCCGTCTCGATGCTCTCCACCTGGCCCACCAGCAGGCCGCCGGGGTACTTGCCCCCCAGCCCCGAGGTGGTCACCTGGTCGCCAGAGATCAGCTGGGCGTCCTGGGGGATATAGGTCATGCGCAGCTTGCCCTCGCCCATGAGAGTAAAATCCCCCTGGGCCATGGCGCTGTCGTCGGTACGGGCCACTCGCACCCCCAGCTCCATGCCGGGGTCCAGCAGGGTGTCCACCAGAGCCCAGTTGGTGCCCACTTCCTTCACCACACCCACCAGATTGCCGTACTGGTCGATGACGCAGTCGCCTGCCTCCACCTCCTGGCCGCTGCCCACGCTGATGGTGATCTGGTTGGCCCAGTTGGTGGTGGAACGCTGGATGACGGTGGCGGAGGCGTAGGTCCAATCCGGGTGCTCCTGGGCCACTCCCAGCAGGGATTGCAGCCGCTCATTTTCCCGCAGGGCGTCCTGCCCCTCTCGCACCTGCTCCTCCAGCTCGGCCAGCTGCTCTTTCAGCTGCTCATTTTCCTCCAGCAACTGGTCATATCCGGTGAGGCGGTCGTGCTGCCCCTGGAACCAGTTGGAGATGCCGGAGGTCAGCGACCCCACCGGGCGGGTAATGACCTGGAGGGCGTTGGTGATGGGGTTGGCCCCGGTGATGGCGGAGAGAATGGCCAGCAGGGCGGCCAGCAGCACCGCCGCCACCACCAAAAGCCCTCCGTTGTTCCGGAAAAATCCCTTCATAGTATCTCCTGTCCTCAGTGGTCGGCCATCTGGAACAGGTCCAGACCGAAGCCCGCCAGAATCCGGCTCAGCCGGAAGATGGGCAGGCCCACCACGTTGAAATAGTCTCCTTCAATGCCGGACACCAGCATGGCGCCCAGGCCCTGGATGCCGTAGGCCCCAGCCTTGTCCATGGGCTCGCCGGTGGCGATGTAGTGGGAGATCTCCTCCGGCTCCAGCTCCCGGAAGGTGACGGTGGTGCACTCGTGCTGGGTCACCACCTGGTCCCCCTGGATGACGGTGAGTCCGGTGTAGACGTAGTGGCGGTTGCCGCTGAGGGCAGAGAGCATGGCAAAGGCATCCCGCTGGTCGGCGGGCTTGCCCAGCACCGCACCCTCCAGGGCCACCACTGTGTCGGCGGCAATGATGAGGTCGTCGGGGTCGGCGTGCCCGGCCACCGCCAGGGCCTTGCGCCGGGACAGCTCCTCCACCACCTGGGCGGGGGGCATGTGCTCCTCCACCGTCTCGTCCACCTCGGGGGAGGTGATTTTAAAGCCCCGCAGCCCCATCTGGCCCAGCAGCTCTTTCCGCCGGGGGGACTGGGATGCCAAGATGATATCCATGTTGAGTGGTTCCTCCTTATTCTACGTCGCGATAATACAATCCACGGGTGTAGGCAGCGGGGGCAGCATCCCCCACGCCCTGGTAACGCCGCACCATGTCTACCACGGTGCGGGCGTCCTCGGTGGTAAACAGCAGCTGCAGCCCGGACACCCCGGCCCGGAGATAGTCCCCGGACTTGTCCGCCAAAAAGAGGGTGTCGGCGTTGAAAATCTCGTTGCGGCAGCCCCAGGCCTTGAGGACCGGGAAGCCCACCCCTCGGCGGTCGGTGAGAGTGTTGCCGTTGCCGCAGCAGCACTGGCCCGCCCCTGCCTTCATGGCGCAGTTCTCGGTAATCATCAGGGGCAGGCGGCCATAGGCGATGAGCTCCACGGGCAGGGTCTTGGACAGGTCCCGAATCTGGGCCAGCTTCAGCTCAAAGGATGCGGTGAGGGAGGCAAGGCCCAGACAGCGGTATTCCTCCACGCTGTGGCTGTTGAACACCTGGAGGCCGTAGTCTCCGTGGAGGGTGAAGCCCAGGTTTTGGGCCACGTCCAGCAGGCCCAGGTTGCCCACCAGGGCGTGGGAAATACCCCGCTCTTTGCACACGGTGAGCTGCTGGTTTAGGGTATCCAGCTCTCCGTCCCAGCAGATGCGGGGGAGCACCACCGCGGCCTGGATGCCGTGGGCGAGGATATCCGCCACCACCTGGGGGTGGCTGGCCGCTTCGTCGACAGGCAGGGCAATGCGGGCGGGCTGGGCCTCCAGCAGAGCCTCCGAGCACTGGTCGGCATTGTGGAGGGTGACATAGAGGGCGGGAACCTGGGTGGAATTTGCCACCTTGGGCAGGGGCTCATAGGGGAAGTGCCGCCGCTGGGGCAGAGCGGTCCGCTGGGCGGAGAGCTGCTCCACGGCCTCCCGGCGCAGGGCGTTGAGGGCGGAGCGGGGCAGGGACAGACCCGGGCCCACCTCCACCTGGGACTCCTCCACCCGGTAGGGGGTGCCTCCGGTCTTGGACAGCTGGGCCGCCACATCCGCCTCCTCCAGGGCACGGGTGCGGGCGGCCTCCGGGGCGGGCCCGGTGACGGTGACGGTGTGGCCGTCCTGGTCGGTGAGAGTGAGGGAGGCGGGGGTGTCCGCCTGAATGGAGGCGGCCAGGGTCACGGGAATGAGCTGGGTGGGCTTATCATACCCCGCCCGGGCGGCGGCAAACAGCTCTTTGGGTTCCGGCTGCTGCTCCCGCACGCCAAACATGTGGGCGCCCTTGTCCCCCATAAAGTACCCGTCGGTGAAGCCCTGGCGGGAGAAGGCGGCGGTGAGCTGGGCCACCTCTTCTGCGGTGGGCTCCCGGCCCTCCCGCAGGGCGTCGGCATACACCTTGGTGACCACCCACACGTACTCCGGCCGCTTCATTCGGCCCTCGATTTTGGCGCAGGCCACCCCCATGTCCTGGAGCTGGTTCAGGTGTCCGGCCAGGGACATGTCCTTGAGGGACAGGGGATAGCGGTCTGCCTTGCCCTTCCAGCCGTAGCTCAGGCGGCAGGGCTGGGCGCACAAACCACGGTTGCCGCTGCGGCCACCCAGCACCGAGGAGAAGAAGCACTGTCCCGAGTAGCACATGCACAGCGCTCCGTGGACAAAGGTCTCAATCTCAATGGGGGAGTGGGCGCAGATGTAGGAGATCTCCTTGGCGGACAGCTCCCGGGACAGCACCGCCCGGGTGAGCCCCAAATCCGCACAGCGTTTCACGCCATCCAGGTTGTGAATGGTCATCTGGGTGGAGGCGTGGAGGTGCACGTCGGGGGCCACCTGACCCACCACCTGGAGAAGGCCCATGTCCTGCACCAGAATGGCGTCCACGCCCAGGCTGGAGGCCTCCACCGCCACCTGGGCGGCCTGGGCCACTTCCCGGTCGGAGGCCAGGGTGTTGAGGGTGAGGTACACCTTCACCCCGTAGAGGTGGCACAGGTGAATGGCCTCCTCCAGCTCCTCCCGGTTGAAGTTGCGGGCGTTGCGGCGGGCGTTGAAGGGGCCGTAGCCCAGATACACGGCATCCGCCCCGGCGTAGACCGCCGCACGGACGGCCTCGGGACTGCCGGCAGGGGATAATATCTCCATAGTATTCCTCCGTATTAGGGGTTTTCCTTACTTCTTGACGTTCTTATCCTGGCGGGGATGCTTGGCCTGGTGCAGTTCCAGCTTCAGCTGGGCGTTCTCCTCCAGCAGGTCCTTGATCTGCTGGCGCAGGTTGGCGCTGGACACCTTGTCCTTGGCATACTGGTCGGCGATGTTCAGACAGGTGAGCAGGGCACAGTCCAGCTGGCTGATTTCCGTGCCCTCCTGGGTCTGGCGCATCTGCTCGTTGACGAAGTCCGCCACGCGGCGTACGTAGTCCTCGCCCTCTTCCGCCAAAAGCGTATAGTTGTGTCCGGCTACGGTGACAGTGACACGATTTTGCATGGAAATTCCTCCTCGATTTTATCATTTCCAAGTACACAGCAGAATGCCTGCTGATATTTTTACAGCATAGCTACGATACCATGACAGCGAAGCTGGAATGGTATCATGCCATGTCTTTTCGGTTGCCCCGTTAGGGGCGAGAAAAACGGCAATAGGAATCTTGGTATAATAACCGTTTTGCGGTTATTATACCATAACGGTGGAAAAAAAGGAATGAAAAAACTCCCAGATGTCCAGAGTTTTTCCCGTTTTTTCTTGTGAGTTGGGCGACGGGAAAGGAGGCCTTGCGGGCTGGGAGATTTTGCGGTATGGTAGCATCAAGAAGAGGGAAAAGGGGGGAGACCATGGGCCGAGAGGAATTTCTAGAGCAGCTGTACCGGAGCATGTATGCCCCCCTGCTGCGCTACGCCCAATATGCCCTGGAGGGGGACGCCCTGCTGGCGGAGGAGGCGGTGCAGGAGGCCTTTGCCACCGCCTGGCGCAGAATCGATGTGCTCATGGGCAGCCCCAACCCCCAGGGCTGGATGATGGAGACCCTGAAACACGTCATCCAGGCCACCCGCAGGAGCCGGGACCGGGCCCGGTGGGCGGCCCAGGCGGTAGAGGAAGCCGGAGAGGTGGCGGTCACCGATGAGGAGGACTTGGACACCATCTACGGGGATTTGGTGGGCCAAGGGGCGTATGAACTGATGAAAGCGTACGCCTTGGAACACCAGAGTGTGGATGAGCTGGCCAGGGCCAGGGGTATCTCCCGGGAGGCCTGCAAAAAGCAGTTGCAGCGGGCCAGAAAAAAGCTGAAAAAATATTTTGAACAACAGCAGGAATAGGTGTCCCCCAAACAAGGAAATTTGACATATACCAAGTGAAAGGAGGAGCCAGGTATGCGAAAGTCCCGGGACGAGCTGGCCCGGATGGGCAGCGAAGAACTCAAAGAAATTCTGCGCCTGGATTCCCAAGGGGTGGAGGAATACCCCACCGAGGATATTTTGTACATTCTGGACTTGATCGTCCACCGGGAGAAGACGCCGGAGGAGATTCAAGCGGAGACGGAGGCGGCCTGGCGCCGCTTTCAGCGGGACTATCTCCACCCAGAAGAGGAGCCCCAAGCCCCTGTACACACCGAACAAGTACTGTGGTGGAAGCGGCTGCCCCGTGGCCTGGGGGCCACCGCCGCGGCGCTGGTTTTGGCGTTTGTGGGGATGCTCACCGCCCGGGCCGCCGGATGGGTGGGGGACGATCCCTTACAGGGCGTTCTGGACACCTACGGCGTCACCCAGGTGAAAGCCCCCACCTGGCTGCCCCGGGGGTGCCAGAGCCAGACCACGGAGCGGATTTATACCCTGGATCAGGTGTACTATCAGCTGAATACCACCTATGAATACCAGGGAAACACCATGGTTTTGGAAATTTCCAATGCAGATATCTCCCAAGCGGCCCTGGAAACCGTGGAAGGAACCGTGGAGCGCACCGAGATGTACGGACAGACCGTGTACATCCTGGAACATTCGGATGGCGTGACCGTGACGTGGCACAGCGGGCAGGTAGCCTGCTGCCTGGAAGGCCCCGAACAGGAGGTTTTAGTGAGAATGGCGGAATCCATGTTGGCGTAAGGTTTCCACATGGAAGAGAAGGGACGTGAGACCATGAAAAAGAGAATGGCTGCCATCAAACAGGTACTGATGAAGGAGGTCCCCGTCTGTCGCCTGGCCTTTTGGGGACTTGTGGTGGCGTTTTGTGCCTCCTGCTGCATCAATCTGATCCAGCTGGACCAGTGGAATTCCAGCCGGGAGCTGAGCTTGGCGGGCTCTTATTCCACCAATGCCTATTGGCGTTCGTATATTGTGTTTGACAAAAATGGGAATTACTGTAAATACAACCAGAAGGAGGGCCTGCTGGAGGAGGGCACCTATGAGGCGTCCGGTGGGAATCAGTACCATTTGGAGGGAAATGCAGGGGAAAGCGGAGACATTCTCCTGGTGAAAGATGGGGTATATTACACCTCTGAGGACGGTTCTCTCACCTATGCCTCCAAATTTTCCGATATTCCTACCTTTGTGGGCAATTGGACCCTGGAGTGGGAAGGCTGGTAAGAACGGACTAGGACACATGATTGTGGAGGTGAAGGAGTATGAAGAGCGAGAACAAACCTATGCGTGGATATGTGGCGGTCCTTGTGGTCTTTGCCCTGGTGGTGGTGGGTATCTTCGGCTACCGTGGCTACATCCACTACCGGGAGACCCACCCCGTTTGGCCCAGTGGTGAGCTGGGCGACCTCTGGGAGGAACTGGGGGAGACCCTGCCCCGGGACGCCACCATGGAGCAGCTGGAGGCGCGGGGGTATCGGGACGTCACCCAAATCCAGCCGGAAGAGCTCCAGGAGGTTTCGGAGTTTCTGGACCCCACCAAAGAGACGGGGAAACGGCTTCTCATCCTGTCCAAGGACACCGAGGAGGAGGGCCCGGTGCTGCTGGTGTTGCAGCGCAGCCTCAGAGAGAACCTGGTGGCCCTGGACACCTATGTGGTGCAGGGGCAGTACTCCCTGAACCCGGGCACAAAGTACAAGATGAAGTGCGAACGAGTGGAGGAGGACGGCGTGACCCAGGTGTGGCTGCGCTGGCATCGTATCTGGTCTGACGAGCCGGAACAAGAGGACTGCCTGCTCTACAGCTACCGCTCGGACCAATGAAATCGTGAATTCCAAACGGGGCTGCTGCATGGTGATGCGGCAGCCCCGTTTCAAATGTCTGCGCAAGAAGGTCAAACATTCTTGCATGGGCAAAAAGCCCTCGGCAGAGTTTTCCCGCCCGGGGGCGGGAAAATCCATTGAAATCTGTTTTTCCCGGGGACATGCGCATCGGGAAAAACACCTCTGGAGCCCGCCAGTGTGGCCTTGGGTCGTCCTTTGACCCAAGGGTGCATGCAGCGGGCTGCATCTCATCGAGAAAATGCTGGCATTTTCGAGAAGCAGTAGCCCCGTTTGCCTGCATCTCCCACCCGGGGAGAGCATAGCATTTCTCTGGAACCTGTGGTATACTGGGGAAAATCATAGACCCACAAGGAGGAAACCCACATGAAAGCAGTGGTGACCAGAGTGAAAAACGCCCGGGTGGAAATCGACGGGGCGGTAAACGGAGCCATTGACCAGGGGCTGTTGGTGCTGTTGGGCGTCGGCCCCGACGACACCCAGGCCACGGCGGACAAAATGGCGGATAAAGTGTGCGGCCTGCGGATTTTCGAGGACGAGGCCGGGAAAATGAACCGGAATTTGGAGACGGTGGGGGGCTCGCTGCTGGTGGTCAGCCAGTTCACCCTCTACGCCGACACCTCCTCCCGCCGCCCCGGCTTCTCCGGGGCCGCTAAGCCGGACCTGGCCATCCCCCTCTATGAGCGGTTCATGGACCAGTGCCGGGAGCGGGGCTTCACCGTGGAGCACGGGGAATTTGGGGCGGACATGCAGGTGTTCTCCCAAAATGACGGCCCGGTCACCATCCTGCTGGAGCTGTAAGGAGGGGAGCGTATGCCCACCATTCGACAACTAGACCCCCATGTGGCGGACCTCATCGCCGCCGGTGAGGTGGTGGAGCGGCCTGCCTCGGTGGTGAAAGAGCTGATGGAAAACGCCATTGACGCCGGGGCCAACGCCATCACTGTGGAGATCGCCCACGGGGGCATGGCCCTCATCCGCGTCACCGACGACGGCTGCGGCATCGCCCCCGACCAGTGTCAAACCGCCTTTCTCCGCCACGCCACCTCCAAGATCTCCTCGGAGTATGACCTGGAGGCCATCGGCACCCTGGGCTTCCGGGGGGAGGCTCTGGCCGCCATTGCGGCGGTGTCCCGGGTGGAATTGCTCACCAACCAGGGCCAGGGGCTGGGCACCGCTCTGTCTCTGGAAGGGGGACAGCTGGTGGAACAGGAGGAGGCGGGATGCCCCAAGGGTACCACCATGCTGGTGCGGGATTTGTTTTTTAACACCCCCGCCCGGCTGAAATTCATGAAGAAAGACTCCGCCGAGGGTGCGGCGGTGTTCGCTGTGGTGCAGCGGCTGGCCCTGTCCCACCCGGAGCTGTCGGTGAAGTTCATCCGGGACGGCAAGCAGGAGCTATTGACCCCTGGAGACGGACAGCTGAAAAGCGCCATTTACGCCGTGCTGGGCCGGGATTTGGCCCTGGGCTTTTTGCCGGTGAAGGGGTCCGGGGAGCACATGGAGATCTCCGGCTTTGTCTCCCTGCCCACCTGTTGCCGGGGTAGCCGCAGCTATCAGCACTTTTTCGTCAACGGACGGTACATCAAAAGCCGGGTGATGATGGCGGCCTTGGAGGAGGCCTACCGCAACCAGAAGATGGTGGGCAAGTTCCCGGGCTGTGTGCTCCACCTCACCGTGCGGCCCAATACCGTGGACGTGAACGTCCACCCCACAAAGACCGAGGTGAAGTTCCAAAACGAGCAGCAGGTGTTTTCCACCGTGTACCACGGGGTGCTGGCTGCTTTGAACGGGGACCAGAGCCGCCCCCAGGCGGTGGTCAAGAGCGTCCTGCCCCGGCAGGACACGGTGACCCCCAACCAGACCAGTCTCCACGACTTCACGGCGGTCACCGCATCTCATGGGACAGTCACGACGCCCCCGGTGGCGGCGCCAAAACCCCAGGCCCAGCCCTCCCCCTTCCGCCGGGTGACCCCGTTGGACACCCCCACGGTACAGGAGAAAAAAGCGGCCCCGGCTGCTTCCTCCTTTATCTCCCGGCCTGTGGTGCAGCGGACGGTGGTGGAGAAGAAGCCCGTCCAAGCCGGAGTTGCGGTGGAGACGAAACAGATTCCGCCCACCGTGGTAGAGGAGAAACCCAAGGCGGCGGCCCCTGTGGCAACCGCTCCCGCCCCGGTGGGGGTGAAGAAGCCCGCCCCTGCTCCCCAGGTGGAGAAGCCCGTGGTGGAGGAAGTTCCCGCCCCCGTGGTGGAGCCAGAGCCGGAACCCGTCCCTGTGGAGGAACCCCAGGAGCCCTGGGTGGTGCGGGGCGAGCTGTTCCACACCTATATCATGGTGGAGCAGGGGGACAAGGTGGTGCTCATCGACAAGCACGCCGCCCACGAGCGGGTGAATTTTGACCGCCTCAAGGCCCAGGACTACCGGCCCATGGTCCAGGAGCTGCTCATTCCCATCACCATCACCCCCGGACCCCAGGAGCGGCAGGTGCTGCTGGACGGCCAGGAGGTGCTGGAGGGCTTCGGCTTCCAGCTGGAGGAGTTCGGGGCAGGGAGCATCGCCGTGCGGGCGGTGCCCGACTACCTGGAGACCGGGGACGTGGAGCCCACCCTGCTGGAACTGGCCAAAAAGCTGCGCCTCACCGGCTGGGCGGACCCCAGCGCCGCCCGGGATGAGGTGATGCACACCATGGCCTGCAAGGCCGCCATCAAGGGGGGCCAGCGCAACGACCCCCAGGAGCTGGAGCGGGTGGCCCAGAAGGTCATGGCGGGCGAGGTGAAGTATTGTCCCCACGGGCGGCCCGTGGCCATCGAGCTGACCCGAGGAGAGCTGGAGCGTCAATTCAAACGGGCATAGCATAGGAGGAACACACCATGGCCTATCAATTGGAGAAGATCAACCAGGCCGTTCGGGCCGATAAGTTGGGATTTATGGAGGAATGTGACCACCAATACCAGAAAAAAGTGGAGCAGGCCGCCGATTTGATCTGCAAGAATATGAAGCTGAGCCCCGTGGTGCTCCTCTCCGGCCCCTCCGGGTCGGGGAAGACCACCACCGCCCATAAAATCACCGCCGAGCTGCAGCGGCGGGGGGTGGGCACCCACACCATTTCCATGGACGACTACTTTGTGCGCCGGGACCCCAGCACTGCCCCCCGCACCCCCGAGGGGGAGATCGACTACGAGTCCCCGGAGATGATGGACTTGCAGCTGCTCAGCCAGCACTTTGCCCAGCTCACCCGGGGAGAGGAGATTCTGGTGCCCCACTTCGAGTTTGCCCGCCAGATGCGCAACGACAGCAAGGCCGTGCCGTTGAAGCTGGGCAAGGATGAGGTGGCGATTTTTGAGGGCATTCACGCGCTAAACACCAAACTCACCGCCGGACACCCCAACGCCACCCGGCTGTACATCTCCGCCCGCAGCAATGTGATGGACGGGGAGGTGCTGCGCTTCAAGGGCACCTGGATGCGGCTGACCCGCCGGGCGGTGCGGGACTTCAACTTCCGGGGCACCGACATTGTGGGCACCCTGGATATGTGGGCCAACGTGCGCCGGGGAGAAAAGCTGTACATCTCCCCCTACAAGCACACCGCCCATATGCTCTTCGACTCGTCCCTGCCCTATGAGGTGTCGGTGATGGCCTGCTACGCCCGCCCCCTCATGGCGGCGGTACCCCAGGAGAACCAGCGCCGCCATGAGCTTTTAGAGCTGGTGCGGGCCTTTGACTGGTTCGAGACCATCGAGCCGGGACTGGTGCCCAAGGATTCACTGCTGCACGAGTTTATTGGGTGAGTATGAAATGAATAACGAATAATGAATAATGAATAACTGTGGTGTGCCTGCGGCACGGATTTCCATAGATCGGGCGTAGGGGAGGGGCTTGCCCCTCCCGAATGTCCCAGGACAATGCCAGGGGAGTGGCGGGCCGGGCAAGCCACGGCCCCTACCACCGTAGAGTAGCTTTTCCCGCCTCACCCGTTGTAACGGGGCACAAACTGTGGTAAAATATCCAAGCCAATTCGAACTTGAGGAAAAAGTCTGCCCTCTGGGCAGACTGTATAAGGAGATGTTTCCATGAGTGAATGTACCCATGACTGCTCCAGCTGCAGCTCCAACTGCGGCGAGCGTCAACAGCCCCACGACTTCCGCAAGCCCTGCAACGCCCACTCCCACATCAAAAAGGTGATTGCCGTGGTCAGCGGCAAGGGCGGCGTGGGCAAGTCCACCGTCACCTGCTCTCTGGCCGCCGCCATGGCCGCCCGGGGCAAGAAGGTGGGCATTCTGGACGCCGATATCACCGGCCCCTCCATCCCCCGTGCCTTCGGCATCCACCAGCACGCCATGGGCACCGATGACGGCATCCTGCCGGTGGAGACCGCCGGCGGCATCAAGATGATGAGCCTGAACCTGCTCACCGACAACGAGACCGACCCCGTGATCTGGCGTGGCCCCGTCATCGCCGGAGCGGTGGAGCAGTTCTGGACCGACGTGGTGTGGGGCGAGCTGGACTACCTGTTCGTGGACATGCCTCCCGGAACCGGCGACGTGCCCCTGACCGTGTTCCAGTCCCTGCCCGTGGACGGCGTGGTGGTGGTCACTGCTCCCCAGACCCTGGTGGGCATGATCGTCACCAAGGCCGTGCGCATGGCGGAGATGATGAAGGTGCCCGTGCTGGGCCTGGTGGAGAACTACAGCTTCTTCCGCTGCCCCGACTGCGGCGGCGAGCACCCCATCTTCGGTGCGAGCACCATCGACGCCCTGGGCGCAGAGCTGAACCTGCCTGTGTTGGCCAAGCTGCCCCTGGATTCCGCTCTGGCCAACGCCATGGACGAGGGCACCGTGGAGGGCTACACCCCCAATCCTCTGGCCCAGGTGGCCGCCCAGCTGGACGCAGAATGACAAATGCCAAATCCGTGACGGTGCGCCGTCACGGATTTGGCATTTTCAGGAAAATTTTTCTGGGGTGCTTGTTGCCCACGTCGAAAACTGGTATAATGGGTCATACTGAACAGGCCCTGATTTTTCCAGAGAGAAATGGGGCTTCTTTGCATAGGATAATGGGCAAGGGAGGCGTGAGGATTGGAACGATGGATGTTGGAGAGCTCCACCGGGGCGCACATGGCGCAGCTGCGCATGCAGCTGGCCCAGATGACCGCCGCCAGTCAGCTGCTGGAGCAGTACGCCACGGATGAAAAGAGCCGCGCGTATCTGAGCACCATCAACCAAAGCGTGTGCCGCATGCTGCGCCTGGTGGGGCGGCTGGAGCTGGCACGGCGGCTCACCGACGAGGACGAGGTGCGCCTGCAAGTGGCTCCCTTGGATATTACCCGCTGGGGCACCGATTTGGCCCGGCGGCTGGAGGGCGCCTTGGCCGGGGCCAACGTCTCCTTTACTTGGGAGGTGGCGCCGGGGCTGTCCGGGGTGGCAGACGGCGGAATGCTGGAGCAGCTGGTGCTGGAGCTGGTGTCCAACGCTGCCAAGACGGGAAGCCCCGTGAAGCTGACGGTGCAGCCGGGCACCGGGTCGGTGCGCATCACCGTGTCCGATCAGGGGCCGGGGCTGGATGCCCAGCAGCTGGCCACCCTCTTCCAGCAGCCCCCTCAGGAGGAGCAGGGCATGGGCGTGGCACTGGCCCAACAGATTGCCCAGCTCCACGGCGGTCTGCTCATGGCGGACAGCAAGCTGGGCTATGGGGTGAATATGGTGGCGGTGATTCCCCTGCGGGATGGGATGCCGCCCCGCCGCCTGGAGACGCCTCCGCCTCAGTGGGGGGACAACGGGCTGGACCCGGTGCTGGTGGGGCTCAGCGATGTGCTGCCCGCACAGTCTTTTGCCCCGGATACACTGGGATGAGCGGTGCGGAGCTGCCTCGCCGGAAGCGGATGCGGCTACCCAACTACGATTATGGTACCGCTGGCTACTATTTTGTCACCGTATGCACCCAAGATAACCGCTGTGTGTTGGGCACGGTGGTAGGGGCCGGGCTTGCCCGGCCCGAACTGTCTCCAGTGGGGCAGATGGTACGGGAAGAAGCAGCACGGCTGCCAGAACGCTTTCCCCATGTGGCAGTAGACAAATATGTGATCATGCCCAACCACGTACATGCCATTCTGCGCTTGTCGGCGAGTTCGGCCCCTACGGCATCGTTGCCTGAGATTCTGGGTGCGTTTAAGTCATTGACCACCCGTAGATGGAACCAAGTAAGAGGTGTTATGGGGGAGCGGCTGTGGCAACGCAGCTATTATGACCATGTCATTGGCAACCAAGAAGATTATTTGCGGATTTGGCAGTATATCGAAGAGAATCCCGCCAAGTGGAGGGAGGACAGATACTACCAGCCGTGGTAGGGGCCGGGCTTGCCCGGCCCGTTGCTTTTCCGGCATTGTCCTGGGGGATTCGGGAGGGGCAAGCCCCTCCCCTACGCCAGCAACCCAAGAAGTCAGCGGGAAATGGCAGACTACACAAAAATACCAGCGACCTTCCTATGTGGTGGAGGGTTGCTGGTATTTTGCCTTAAATGGTTGTTTTTATCGGTATTTCCCCGTCCAGCGGTAGTGCAGGGGGTCAAAGAGCGCCAGACCCAGGACGAAGAGGGCCATATAGAGCACAAACATGGTGTTGATGAGGTACCGGGCGTACACCTCCCAGGCGGGGATAAAGGGGAGGGTGATGCCAAAGACCATGCCCAAGAGGGGCAGGGAGGTGAGAAAACGGAACAGGTAGTGAAACAGGGCGGTGAGCCGGGGCCGGGGGGAGATGTCCATGAGCCAGGGAAAGAGTTTCTCTCCGGGGGCCTGGCTGAGGTGGGCCTCCACATCCCGGAGGGTCTGCCCGGCGGAGGCCTCCGATAGCCGCCCAATCCAGGTGCAGCAGAACCGGCTCAACAGCCAGAATATGGCGCAGATGACGGTGTTGATGACAAACAGGGTGATATCCATAACAGAACCCCCTTAATAGTCGCTCAGATACCCCAAATCATTGAGAAACCACTTCATCCAGGTGGTGTCGTACTGGGGGCAGTAGACATAAAGGATGTTGGTGCCGTCCCGCACCACGACGCCATAGTCTCCCTCGGTCTCCTGGGTGTAGAGGGTGTAGCCCTCCCCGGATTCCTCGGTAATGTCCGGGTCCCGGGCGGCCACCAGCTCATAGAGCTGGTGTTGCAGACCTTGGGCCAGATCCTTGGCCTGGCTCTCCTGGGTCAGCACCAGATACTCCAGGTGCAGCCCCTCCTCCTCCACCAGAATGCCGTCGGAGAGGATGATGCCGGGGTAGGTGTCAGACAGCTGCCCCACGGCGTTGAGCGGGTGGAAGCCCTCCTGCTCCAGGCGGTCGTACATGGCCTGAGCCTCAGGGGTGCCTGCGGAAGTGGGCTGGGCCGAGGGAAATTCGGAGGGCTGGGTGGTGGCCTCCGGCGTGGAGGAGGACGGGAGGAACTTGGAGGACAGCATGGGGAGAACCAGGAACACCAGCACCACAGCCACCACAAAGAGTTTCTGGGTGTAGCCCCGGCGGAAGCGGCGGCGTTCCACCTCCTCCGGGTCAGCGGCGGCAAAGGGGCCAGTGGGCGGGGTTTGGTTGTACGGCCCACTGGTATGGTCCGTCTCCGACCGCTGGGGCTGGTAGGGATGATAGCGGGAGCTATCGAAGTAGTCGGCAGTTTCCGCCTGAATGCGCTTGCCGTACATCACCCCCAGCAGGGTAAGAATGGCCCACAGAGCGATCATAGCCGCCCCCAGCACCCAGATATAGGGGTGGAGGCGGACGACCATCATCCCCACCCCTGCCAGGGTATAGAGGACGGCGGGCAGGTTGCAGAAATTGCAATACCGGGACATGGTGTAAAACTCTTGGGAGTGCCCGGAGCGCATCTCCAACCAGGGCCAGAGCTGCCGGTTACGGCTGCGGTGGGCATGGCGATTGCCCTCTGCCGTACTCCACAGATAGGTTCTGACATCCTCCGCCGTGACCCCGGCGGACATGTACAGGTAGCGGTAGAGGATGTGGTTGGAGATATGGGACAGGACAGACAGAGCAAAAAAGAAGATGAGAAAGGGTCCAATAGGCATAGAAATCATCGACCTCCTTTATGGCGAGAAACAGGTACAGGCGTACCATGCCGGGGGACATGATACGCCTGTGTATAAATCTGTGTGTGGGATTAGTAAGCGACGCCCCAGTACACCATGTGCTTGGCGGGCTTGCCGCACACGGGGCACACGTCGCCCAGGTGCTCCTGCTCCAGGGGGATGCAGCGGGAGGACACGCCCGCCACTTCCTTCATCTTCAGCTCGCAGGCTTCATCGCCGCACCACATGGTCTTGGCAAAGCCGCCCTGGGTGGCCATCTTCTCCTTGACCTCCTCCAGCGTGGAGCAGGGGTAGGTGTTCTCGTCCAGGTTGCGCTTGGCCCGGTCGAAGAGGCTCTGCTGGATTTCCTCCAGCAGCTGCTTCACCGTCTCCTCGATGTTGTCCAGGGAGACGAAGGTCTTCTCGCCGCTGTCACGGCGCACCAGCACGCACTGGTTCTTCTCCATGTCCTTGGGACCCAGCTCCAGGCGCAGGGGCACGCCCTTCATCTCATACTCGGCAAACTTCCAGCCGGGAGACTGCTCGGAGGCGTCCATCTTCACCCGGATGCCGGCGGCCTTCAGGCGGTCGCACACGGCCTGGTTGGCCTCGATGACGCCGTCCTTGTGCTGGGCCACGGGGATGACGATGACCTGGGTGGGGGCGATGCGGGGGGGCAGCACCAGACCGTTGTTGTCGCCGTGGGTCATGATGACACCACCAATGAGGCGGGTGGACACGCCCCAGGAGGTCTCAAAGGGGGTGTGCAGCTGGTTGTCCTTGCCGGCGAAGCTCACGCCGAAGGCACGGGCGAAGCCGTCGCCGAAGTAGTGGGAGGTGCCGGCCTGGAGGGCCTTCTTGTCGTGCATCATGCACTCCACGGTGTAGGTGGCCTCAGCGCCGGAGAACTTCTCCTTATCGGTCTTGCGGCCCTTCACCACGGGCATGGCCAGGTAGTTCTCGCAGAAGTCGGCGTAGATGTTGAACAT
>ERZ1643251.483-NODE-483-length-57401-cov-5.722544_pt1 | contig 57401 bp, 92 predicted proteins | sample MGYA00579261_ERZ1643251 | MGnify/ENA primary metagenome ERZ1643251 (study PRJEB29033, sample SAMEA4952267) | chicken gut metagenome | biome: Broiler Chicken; feature: Gastrointestinal Tract; material: Caecum | place: Ireland | collected 2018 | study: Broiler...
AAATAATAATCGTCAACCACAACGCAACATTTATGTTGCATTTCACGCGCCATTGGTAAAGCGGGCATTTTGACCTGGCTTTTGGCGCATTTCACGCAGCTGAAAGCTGCATTTAACGCACGACGAAGTCAGGCATTTCACTGATGTGCGCTTACATTAAACGAGGAGCAGATATATCTGCTCCCCGCCGAGTTCTGAAATTTAAATTACTTTACGTCCTTTTCGGGATTCTGTTCTCTTGTGATTCTTTCGCAGCTCTGGTTGCCTACCGTGCAGCTCGTTTTGCATGCCGACTGGCAGGTCGACCTGCATTCGCCGCAGGCGGTTATCTTTTTCTGTGCGGGTTTTGCTATGGTTTTAATCATTTTGCAATCTCCTTCAAATGGTATTGATTAATATATTTATTATATTATAGTTTAACGCCGCGCAAAAATCAAGTCTTTTTTTATTAATTTCATGCTTTTTTGACGTTGACGGCGATTATTCCCACAATTCCGCCCGCAAAGGCGCCGATTACAAGTTCGAGAAGGAGCGTCCACCCGAAATCAAACGAGCAGGCGATTGTTGAAAAGAGCAGCCACTCCTGTATAACCGCCGAAAGCCCGAGGGCGACGCCCTTAAAAAGTCCGCGCTCGCCGCGAAGAAAGAGCAGTCCGCCGAACGCTATCGAGAGCACTTTGAAAACCTGGTTTGTGATGCGTATCGCCGAAGTCGGCACGCCGAACAGCGTGATTATTCCCGCAAAAATCAACGTGTACAACAGCGTAAAGACCACCGCCGCGCACGCCGCCTTACCCACCTGCAAAATGATGTCTTTTATCATTGATTCCTCCGCACATATGCCGCATTCTTTGCGGTTTCAGTAGTCGGCGGAGGTTCGGCGCACGCCGAAAGTTTTGCGCGGCGCGCCCGCCTGCGGCGGGCGCGCCGCGTCATAAAAAATCCCTCCGCCTACTTTACCGTATGCGGAGGGAAAAATATTTAGAACTTGTTTACTTTTCTTCGGACGAAGTTTCGGCGGGTTCCTCTGCCTTAGCCTCTTCCGCGGATTGAGGTTGAGCGGAAATTTCTTCCGTCTTTTCCTCTTCCTTCTTGTCGTCCTTGTCATCTTTGACGTCAGATTCTACTACGGCGTCTGTCTGATAAATGGCCTGCTTATCGAACTTCATATAACTCTTGCCCGAAGCTTCGGTACCCGTTTCAAGGACGAAAGTGTTCTCTTCGTCGTCGACTTCGACGACTATGCCGCACACGCCGCCTATGGTTTTTACCTTATTGCCCGGTCTTACGGCATTGATGAGCTTATCCGCCTCTTCCTGACGCTTTTTGTTGCGGCGGGAACTTACTACAAACATGGCGATCACCGCAACGACGATTACGCCGAGCAGAACATACGTAACCCACTCGCTGCCGGTGCTTGCGCCCGAACCCGAAGTGGTTGTATCGCCTGAAAGAATAGAATACAATAACATAAAAATTCTCCTGTTGATTTACTCCATTATATTAATATTTTTGGGATAATTTGGCAAGCGTTTTGAAGAACAAAAACACTTTTTCACTCAATTTTCGTATTTTCGTAGCTTGCGTAAAAATCTTTGACGAAGTCCGAAAGGCTGTCGTCAAAAATCGCCTGCCTCATTCCCGCCATAAGTTTATGCAGAAAAGTTATGTTGTGCAGGCTTAAAAGCATGGCGGCGAGCATCTCGTTTACATTTATAAGGTGGCGGATATATGCCTTTGAATAGTTTGCGCAGCAGTAGCAATCGCAGTTTTCGTCGAGAGGAGAAAAGTCCTCGCGGTATACCGAATTGCGGGCGACTATCTTGCCCTTTGATGTAAACGCCGTGCCGTTGCGCGCCACGCGGGTAGCGAGAACGCAGTCGAACATGTCCACGCCGCGCAGCACGCCCTCGACAAGGCAGTCGGGCGAACCTACGCCCATGAGATAGCGGGGCATGTTTTCGGGCAAAAGGGGACGGATATGGTCGAGCATTTCATACATGAGCGGCTTAGGCTCGCCCACAGAAAGACCGCCTATGGCTATGCCGTGCTTTGCATAAGGTATGCACCTTTTAACGCTTTCGGCGCGCAAGTCCTTGTAAAAATTGCCCTGGACTATGGGGAAGAGCGCCTGGTCGTCCCTCGTCTTTGCTGCGGCGCACCGTTCGAGCCAACGCGAAGTGCGCTCCATAGCCTGTTTTGCCTGCTCGTGCGTGTAGCCGTATTCGGAGCATTGGTCGAACGCCATTATTATGTCGGCGCCGAGGTTTTCCTCTATCTGTATTGCCTTTTCGGGCGTGAAGAGATGGCGCGAACCGTCCACATGCGAGTTGAAATATACACCCTCATCCTTTATTTTATTTAATTTAGTCAGCGAAAATACCTGAAAACCGCCGCTGTCGGTGAGAATGGGGCGGTCCCAGTTCATGAACTTATGCAGCCCGCCCGCCTTTTTTACGATTTCGTCGCCCGGGCGCATGTAGAGGTGATATGTGTTGGAAAGGATTATCTGGCTGCCCGCCTCCTTCAAGTCGCGGGGCAGCACTCCCTTTACCGTAGCCTGTGTTCCCACGGGCATATATACGGGCGTAAGTATATCGCCGTGAGGCGTATGGAACACGCCCGCGCGGGCGCCCGTATGCTTTTCGACATGTTGTAATTCAAACCAAAACTGCTCTGACATCACATACCTTTTAAAGAAAAATTTTTTATTATTTTATCAAAAAGCGGGCAAGTAGTCAACAAATAGCGGCGGGGCGGGCAAAATTTGCCCGCCCCGCCATTTTAATAAATAATACCACTGTTTATTTATATAAACTTACCTCTATATCAGGATCATAAATATTCATAACAGATATATCAATTAATTCTTGTTTCTCCGGTTGCACTGCCGCATCTATTATGTCTCTTTCATATTTTTCAAGCTTTAAATATTCAGGCTCGCTCATTTTTTTTGCTTTACTATAAATAGCCTCCACATTAAACTCATCATAACTCGCAAATAACAAAAAGATCATTATTACAGGATATAAAACATTAGCTAATGATAACGGATAGATTACCCAGCCTAAAATATACCCAAAAATATTTTCAAAACCATTAACCAAAGCAAATAACATTGTTAATAGCTGAATAATAATTATTACAAAACAATGAGAAGAAAAGCTGATTTTTTTTGACCCCTCGCCAGTAATTCTATAAGTCCCGACACGGGCAGATAACAGCGCCCCCAAGACCCAAAGCAACGATGTTGCAGCAACAGAAAGCCACAAACTTTTTACCCCAAATAGAGAGGCTTCAAAAATTGTTAAATTTATATTAAGAAAAGATTTTACAATCGCATAAATTGTCAATACCCCGAAAACAATCGCCGCAAGATAAGTTAAAAGTGTTGTTAAGAAATATAAGGAAAATGTACCTTGTGATACCTGTCTTTTCTCATTGAGAATTGCTTTTTTTAAATAATAAATTTGTGCCGAATTAGATAACTCATTTAATTTAGTCGATATTAAATCATACTTATTCTTTTTAAAAAAAAGATATTGCCTTTTTTTCGTAACCGTTTGAACCTCGGTGGGAATAGAGCCAATACCCACATCTTCTTCATGTTTATATATTTCGCCTGTCAAAGATACTTGAAAATTTCCACCACCTTTACTATATAGCCTTGTTTTATACACGTCATGCTTGCCAGTCAAAGATATTGTGTATGAATTATTCAGTTGCGATTTTACAGATAAGATGCCATCACCTGTAAGCATATCTTTTACTTTGCTAGATAAAGAAGTATCTTGCTCATGAGGTTTAAATATTTGAACCAAATCATATTTGCTACTTAATGCGTCCTCTATATTATTGAACGATAAATCAATAGATGCATTTGCCGCTAACTCTGCGCGCCTATTATTTTGGCTATTATTTGGCATAATTATTCTCCATATCATTCATATTAATCTAATTTATTTAGATTATAATTATTTTAATCGATTTGTATTAGAAAGTCAAGACTTTTATCTAAAAATGCTAGATAATTTAAATATGAAAGAGCGATTAAAAAATTTACGAATCGAATCCGGATTAACCCAACAGCAATTAGCTGAAAAACTTGGTACAACGAATAAAAATATATGGGCATACGAAAATGGTGTTAGCCCACCAATTGAAATACTTATCGCGTATGCCGATTTTTTTGGCGTAACAACCGACTATATTTTATGTTTAACCGATGAATTCTCAATTTCAACACAGGGAGAAGTTAACAAGCCACAAAAAATAACAAAAGATGAACTGCAATTGCTTTATGATTACAGAAATCTAAATACAAAATACAAGAAAATAGTAATTGATACCATAAAAACATTAAAGAATAACGCGTAAAAAAACTCCCATTGAAACTATAAATGTAACATGGGAGTTTTTTAACAATAAGATAAGATATTGTAAAGTTTTATAAAATAAGCATATGGGGATTGGAGAAACGAGCGAGAGCAGAAGCGCGCGCAAACGACGATGGGAGCATACAAAGACGTAAGTGATCGAGGAGTGCGCAAGCGCGACGAACTATCGCGAAGTATGGCGTCCCTATATTTATGGGAAGCAGGACTGCGCATTTCAGAACCGAGCAAGACAAGGCGCGCGAGGAAAACCTGAGGGAGTTTACAAACGTAAATGACCGAAGGTTGCCGCAGCGCAACACCGTATTGCGACGGTTATAAAATGAGCATCGCGTCCCCGATGCTTACGGGAGTCAGGATTTTATACCTTTCGTCAGTTTTACCGCCGACGAAATTTTTTATACTGATGTCTTTCTATTATAATGTATTAATTACGTTTTGGCAAGCGAATTGATCCTTGATAACTTCAAGGAACCTTGTATTGCCTATTCTATATATAATAATTGAGTTGCTTGATTACTTGTTTAAAGTTTGTTTTGGGGGTTTGAGCGAATAGACAAGCAATGACACTTCGTAATCGTATCCTGATGCAGGTCTTATTATGGCAACATATTCCCAATACTCTAAACCACTTAATTTATGCCGAGATTTAATACAAAGAATATCGTGAATACCTCCGGCCCACCTGAATGTATCCACTTTAATACTTTCTAACCTTTCTGACTCGCAATACAAAAAGTTATCTTTATACCCCCTATACTTTTCATATTCTTTGCAATTTGTCATTTCCTTTACCCATTTATCGTAGTCAATGCTTGTCTTTTTCTTCAAGTACTTTTCCTGAATAGCATTCAAGACATCATCTCTGAATATATACGGATTGTGGAATTTTGCTCCCATCATATTACTTTCTATGGCGTATGGTATGTTATCGTCTTTTCCGAAGATTCTGAATACTGTCGGCTCTCTTACCAAGTGACTATTTTCGTAATATCCGTGTGCCGGATATGTATAAAACCACGCGCCGCTCATAGATTTGTTGTACCACTTTCCTTTATCTCTGCCTATTCCACAGAAAGTTGCAAGACAATTTCCGGGATCTTCGTGGTGCAGCCTTAATTCTACCACATTGACCATAGTTTCGTTCATTTTATTCTCCTTCTTCATCATCTTTTTCATTATTTCTATAACTACGCTTATATTCGTAAGTTGGAGTAAAGAACCACACAGCCAATAAAAGCCATAGCAAATGCAACATATTTAAGTCTTGCGTTGCAACATACATTCCATAAGTAAAGCCAAAAACTCCTAACGTAAGAACCGCGTGTACAACAAGCGAAATAATTACAGCTATCATTTTTTTCTCTATAAAATAACATCGGCTATTCTTAATCAAATTTCCGTCTTGCTCTACGTATCTATCAAACCCATCTGCGTAAAGTTCTCTCGTATCTTGATCCATCCAATCGTCAGTCGTATTTTTTATTTCACACCCGGCATAATCGTTATAGTCAAGCACAATTCTTTCGTTATCGTATGCACTTTTTAATGCCCCTGCTGCCACTTTTTCGTTTTCAGCCTCAATAACGACTGTACGCTGCAAGGTTTCCTTTATGTCAAAAACATATTTATTCATATTTTTTCTAACTCCTTTTTCTTATCTTCTGCATCAAATCTATTCCTATATAATTCTCGCTCTTGCCTTCCGTTCCTGCAAGATGTGAGGTAATATGTAGACTTGCTTTTTCCGCAATAGATTCTTGTAATCTTTCCGGCATTAACTTGGTATCGCTTTACAAGCTTGCCGTCTATATTTTCAGCATAAGCAAAGTCAACAGTATATGCACAATCGCCAACATTATATTTAGGCTGTCTGGTCAAGTTTTTATTTAAAATGCCTTTGGGAATTTGGGAGCGCAACCAACTCATAAGTCGTATTGCCAATTCTTCATCCGAATCGAAATCTGACTCTTTCAAACTTTCAGCATCTTCGTCGAACAACGTCCACGTTATTTTAATCATCTTTGAATTTTCTTCCTCTTTTACATTTCATATAATCTTCTGTCGGATACGAGAATTCTGTCAGGACTATTATAGGCTCATCAAATTTATCACACATATAATCACCATCACCTATATATGTGCAATCTGGGCATTGGTCGCCACAAATAGGTTGACTTGCGTTTCTTTTATTCTTCATTACTATTTTTCTCCTTTCTACCTACTACACGAAACAAATTGTAACTTCCTTTTTCGCGAAGTTCAGGATAGATCCCAAAAAGTTCATATCCTTGTTCCATAATCGAATTAAGTACGAGTTCTAACTCGCAACCTTCGCAAAACCAAACTTTGTACTTCAACATTTAATTTATCTAATCGTCAACATAGCACCAAGATTGAGGGGCTCGTTTCAATAGCATTCTCGTAAAGTCCGGACATTCAAACCGAGATTCTACGCTATCGTATTTCATACAGATGTCATACTCACTGCATTCTTCGGCACATTTCCCGTAAACAGAGAACTCTGACAACTCTCTCGACTTATCAAACAACTTCGGTTCGGTTATGTACCAGCCATACCCCTCGTAGTTCCCTATGCCTCTTTCAAAATAATCCATAAGCTGCTGTTCTGTTAAGCAAGTTTCTTTGATTACCCTTTCGGTCGGTATCTGATTAAAATTGCTATCAATGCACGCCGCTCCTGCTCCATATGTAATGAAAGAGTATATCTTATCGCAGATAAACGAACCGATGACTTTGCCGTTGAGAAAGTTATTTTCGTCGTACTTCCCCAGCCAGTCAGCTCTTAGTTCGAGGGCATCGCCAAGTTTAAGCTCGCCTGTCGGCAAAGTATACAACGTATCATTAAAAAAAATCTGATGTCCTACGCTCCACCGTTCCTTTGGCGTTGTGCAATATATCAAAACCTCAAACGGTGGATCTATCTTGGGTGCGGACTTCCGCACTTCGATTGTCTTTTCGCTGTTGAATATCAGCTTACAATACTTCGGGTGGACCGATAGCAAAATCTTTTTCATTTGTCCTCCACAATCTCGTAACCCAAAGCCTTAATTTTTTGAAAAATAGGCTTAAAGGTTACGTCGTTCGTATTCCAATTTTCATTCTCAATAATGTCTAAAATTAACTTTTGGTCTTCTTTGTCGTCTGTTATCTTGCCGAGCCAATACCATATAGCCCTTTCGTTTGCCCTAACTGCCTGTATATCAGGAGAATAACTATCCTCCGCAGCAAACTTTCGGATGGTAGCAGCTTGAAGTTTTCGTATGTAATCTGCTTTAATTTTCTTTGCAATAAACCTTGAACAGGTTTTTCTATGCCCTATATTTTTGCCGATATAACCAATCCAACAATCGCAGTCTGTGTAATAGTAATCATATCCGCAAGGCTTTGTTTTTGATAATCTGACAATTCCATATTTACACTTTAAGCAGATATTTTGTTCGTCTGGCGGTACTATTGTCTTTTTCATTACTGTTCTCCTTGCAGTTCTTTCAACCGTGCTTCGGCGGATTCCAACTCGGTGAACCACTTTTTGTTATACCACGATAGAAAAACTGCTGTTTTAATTCCTGTATCTACCCCTATTAAATGAAAAACTGCAAAAATCGGCGTTGATTTTTGAATTGATATGCCTTCGACTTCAAATTCTTCCACTGCGGCAGGCGCAAAACCCACAATATAAAATACTCTGTCACCAACCTTGACGGGCAACTCCACCGCCTTTTTAAGTCTATCGCACAGAGCTTCGTTTTCTGCTGTGAGTTTTATATTCTCATTTATGCAAGCCTGCTCAACAAAAGCGTCATTGGTTTCAGCATTACCTAAAGCCTGTGCAAATTCTTTACTTATGTTAAGACAATAAGCCTTTTCGTTCAGTCATAGCATTAAGATATATTTATCTACCGCAGGGTTATAATCTACTGTCCAAGTCTTTTTCATTTTTTTCCATCCTCCGAAAGTTCTTTTTCAGCTTGCTGTAACCACCAAGAATTGCAATACTCTGCTTCTTCATCTAAAGTATCAAAACCAAAACAAGCTCGATTATCGCATACACTACACGATATTTTCTCAAGAGCATTATATAACGCCTTTTCTGCAACTTCCGCGCGGTGTTCGGCTCGCTCTAATTCAACAAGTGCGCCTTGCCACATATTCCAATAGTGGTCTGCTTCAAATTTAGCCTCTTTCACATCTCCAAGCCCTGTCGCGATAAGTGCGTCGGCAAATGCTTCTGCAACTTTTCTGTCTATAACTATTTCGTCCTCAAAACTGTCCACCCATACTTTCGATATAACCATATCAACAATTTTCTTTTTTAGCTCTTTGTTATCCATTTTCTTCCTCCTCTATTTGCTTTTCTGCTCTCAATATATATTCTCTTTGTATGCAGGATACACAGCCATCAGAAAAATTGCAATGATTACTATTGGGAACTACGCAATTATCAGATTCATCATCATAATCATTGCATAAATTTGACAAAGCCCTCTGAAGAACTTTATTTTCATACTCAATTCGTTTTATTTTTCTTTCAAGGTCATATATCCTTAATGTTTTTGGAAGGTCAAGAGCGACCGTTTGGGCCGCTGTATTGTCTAATTTTAATCCTTTCGATATGAGCGCATTAGCAATATCGTAGGTTAAATTATTAACTGCACAAGGGAACCAGCATCTGCTACAGGCGTCTTCTTCATTGCAGGAAATCTTTTCTTTCTTTATGATAGGCCGTACAACTTCCGCAATTTTACTTTTTAACTCATTTTCTTTCATTTGGCTTCTCCTGATAATTTTTCTCGCAATATCTTTTGCGCGTCTATTTCTGAATAAATCGTATCGTCCATAATCTTGTGCCATTTTCCAAAACCTCGAACCTTCATACGATTATTCTTGATGTCAATATCGTATTTGACTATTCGATATTTGGGTTCATCGTTGAAGTCATTGCTATTACGATTTGGCACTACTCTATATGCCGTAGGGGTTTCCTGATGTTTCTTTTTTATCATATTATCCTCCCATATCAACCGGCTCTACTTTGTACCCATGTTCAAGCAGCCAAGAAGATTGCTTTCTGCTCATAGGATAAAACCTCGTATAGATGTACGATCGAGGAAGTACATCGGTAAGCTTTACCCAACCTTTAATATCGAGCAGCACGTCTTCGTCGATGTTATGAGCAGCACAATATCTGTCGTGAGCAAATATACAACCACATTCGCTTACGTCTATAAAATTGCCCCTTCTGTCTATGTATCCTTTCATATATCCTCGTTTATGTTTTCGCTTTTACAATATTCTTTTACAAGGTCGTCTATCCTGTCTGCCATTATCGAAGGTATAAGTTCTTCAAACTGATAGAAGAATTCCATCTTGATGCGTTCTGCAAATTCTTTGATTATATCTTCTACATTTCTATAACCTTTCTTTACGAGCCATTCAGCGATTCCCGTATTATGCAAGAATTCAAATGCAAGCGGATTGTATTTTGTTCCGATAACATATACTTTTGTCATATTCTTACTTGCTACATAGTTACAAATTTCTTTTGCTATTTTTTCGATTTCTTTTTTATCGTTCATATTACAATACCTCAATTCTTCCACGGCAACCAATCCTGCCTGAAATCTTCGCCCATTATTCCGCGTAAGCTTTCTTTCATAAAGACTTTAATTTTGTACATATCTGCAATGGTAACTATATCATCTATCCATTCCTTTTTGGGGATTACTTTGCCTTTTCTATTTCCGGTTTCTGCTCCGATAATGACTGCCTGCGTTGTAATCATCGCCCTTCGCATATCAATCCTTTCAAGGATAGGTTCAATACTTAAAAAGTCCGTTAACTCTATATTGTCGCTGATCAAGTCTGCCTGTGCTTGCGTGGTTATCGATTTTCCGATAAATAATTTTAACGGCGCCTCTCCCTTTTTATGGTAACTCATTATCTTTTGAGTGAGCAATCTTACATCTGTTTTGGTGAGAACCAAGTACCAATGCTGATTGTTTTTCTTGATAGCATCAAGTACTTTTATTAACCATTCGTCCTTCCACGTTCCGATGTCGCTCATACTATCTATGAATACACTTTTCGGAGTTTTGCTACTGAATTCTTTAAGCCGTTCCTCAAAGAACTGCGGTTCGTTCCAATTCTCTATCCATTTGAACCGCGTATTGATTTTTCTTGCGTAGCAATACTTACAGCCATTAGGACAACCGACAACCGGGTTTACCGTGCAATCGCACCAATCAATCTTTGTGTTTTTCATACTTGCTCCTTTATATGTTCAACCACCCTATAAGCTTGCTTAACAGTACTACATACCATCTTCTGTCGCCGTTGAAGTCGAGGTCACAGGTTCCTGTCTGTTCTCTCTTATACCCAAGCCAATAGAGGAAGTTATGCAACCTGATTTCGCCGTATAATTCCGCATCGCTACACCCGATGCTGTACCCTCTATCTTCTGCATAGAATCTTATGAATTCTACCATCTTCTTGATGGTCTTTTTCTTATTCTGCTTGTATGAGTTATAAATCGTAACACTGTCTTTGTTGAAATGTAATTTTACATTATCATCAAAGACGAGCAATGCAGAAGGAAAACTATCTATACATATAAATGATCTGATTTCAATATTTGCTTTTATATCCATACTTCACCTCTTTTGCTTACATAAGGAGTTTGAATTCAGAGGGACTAACCTCGTCAAATTCTTCAATCTCTATATAAAATTCCTGACTATCTTCATCATTGTATTTATCGTTTAACTTTTCTTGGATTTCGCGTTCAAGCGCACCCAAATCGTTTTTGTGTTCAAATTCAAAGGGCAATATACTTTCAAGGTAGCTTATGATGCTTTCTATACTATCGAAACTATATTTTTCTTCTATAAAGTCAGCATCACCATCTTTTCGCGGCAAGTACCCATCAAGATAAAAAACCTCCGGAAAGAAAACGCAGCCCGGCGTATTATCGTACTTTACATAGTAACAACTACCACCTTCTTCCGCTATGTACGCAATCTGAATTTCAGGGAAGAACATCTTAACTATTTCATCCCATATTTTCATTTTTGCGCCCCACGCTGTTCTTGTCCAAAGCGTAAAAACTTTATAATCTTCTACATATTCAGGTTCTACTATATCTTCTATCTTCCCTTTACAATCTACTTTTTCGTGACCGTATTGCGGGAAGTACTTATTTGCGAAATCACCGAGCCATCCGGCGCCGAAATCATTTTCTGCTGTGGGTTTTCTCTCAATAATCTTTCTGAATTCGCGGTACATATTATCTACTGCGTTTTTATTTTTGGAGTAAAACTTAATAGTCGTTATACACCAATTAGGCATTTATCTTCCCTCCCTTTCAACTTCTACCTGCGTAAGTTCGAGCACGTATTCATCAGGTTCGTCTTCGCATTCATACGATATTCTCATAAACCCTCCTTCCACACAACATTCTATGTTCGGCTTGCAATCTTTAAGGAAGAAATCTTCGTCTGACATAACCTTATTCTTTTCTTCCTCATAAATCTTTTTAGCCGTATCATAATCAAGAGTTCTGATAAATACTTTTTCTTCGTATTCTCCATCGCATTTCAAATACTCTGAAACTTGATAATATATCATTCTGTTCGTGTTCCAAACAGGACTTTCAAATACGATTTCGTCTTTCATTTTGGCGTCGAGATACAAATCATACGAATTGTCGCTTGTGTATTCTTCTTCGAGCCATCTCTGCATTTCGTCTTCCGACACTTCGTGATCTGCAATATCGTTAAGCCATTGCAGAAGATACGATTTTCTTACTGCAAAGATTATTTCGTCATATCCGCAGCTATCGTCTTCTGTAAAATAACCGCTTGCGACCAATAAAACTTTCAAATCTTCATATAGGTTATCTACGTTTATCATACTTAATCCCTCAACTTGCTCAAAGCATCTGATAATTCTTGCAGCATTTTGTCTATGTCATCGGCATCATCTATCAGAACTCTGATGGATGACGGAACACCATTCTTCCCCCTGCTTTCAACCCACATTTCTGCGTGTTCGTCAGCATCGAAATCGCTTGCGTATTCTATGACATCGCTTATGAAGTTATCTATCGAAACAGTAAAAATGAAGTCTTCGCCGGCCGGAGAGTACTTTTCAAGTTCAACGTCTGTCGTTCCTATATTTAAGGTCCAACCAAGCTTTTCGCATATACCTATTGCTTTTCTGCTTATTGTTCTGTCGACTCTTAAGCTATATTCCCTACATTCGTCTGTGTACTCTCCAAAATTCAGCATAAGAATTCCGTCGCTTAAGAGAGCCAATCCCTGACCTTCGCTGTCGGTCATATCAACCGACTTGCGCCTTAAATTCTTGATATACACATAGTCTGAAAACCACTTATCAAAGTATCTTACCGAGAAGTCAAACAGTTCTTCTTCTGGGAGATATTCGGTTTCATATTGGCCATTCTTCAATACTTCAACATATTGAGCATCGTAGATAAGTTCTTCGTTGTATTCAAAATTTTCGTCATTGAACCTCTTGACAAAATCTTCGAAGTCTTTTTCTGTATGTACATCTTTTAACTTGGCGATTATTTCTTTTCCGTGATATTCATAGTACATATCACATTCAAATTCGGTTGAGGTGAGAACCTGCTTGTCTGTGATTAAGACTATTTTACCTTTCGTCATTTCTGCAACCCCCTTAACGAACCACAACTCCTCTCGTTGCCGCAATGTAATTTGCGACCGCTGTCGTCAGCTGCATACCTTTAAGAATTCTGTTCATATATATTTGACTGTTTCCCGTATCTCTCAAAGGCTTTGAGTGGCTCTCGTAGTCGCTTATAGCAAGGATAATTCTGTACGCCGAAGATGCGTAATTCTGAACGTCGTCTGCGTTGTATGCTTGCATTAATTCGTCTACAACCTGCTGTACGCGTTCGTGTCCGCGTTCTCTTTCCTTATCTACTTCTACCATCTTCTTCTTTTCGAGTATGAGGGGTACTATTTCTTTTTCAAACTGCGCTCTCGTGAAATCAGTTCCTATAAACGCCTCTGCCTCTCGCTTGATTATTTCAATGTCGTTCTGACGTTTCATAATGATTTTCTTTGCGGTTCGTATTCTGTCGTTTGCGCTTTTGGAGTGCTGGATATTGATTTTAACCTGACTTTCTTTACCGCCGAGATACCGAACCATACCGTTCATACATACTACTCTTTGACATATTACCTGATACTGTACGCCCGTAGAGCCGTCAAACGAATTGTTGAACACTACAAAGGAATTGAACGTATCGTCTGCAATCTGAAAATCATCTCCTTTCAGAACAAGAAAACTTTTTGCATAGTTCAGCGTATGCCGAGATCCCATAGATGGACCGCCGACTTCGTATCTTGCGTACCCGGCAGATACTATATCGTCTGCGACCGCAAACGCATCTCTGTTGGAAACTGCATGATACTGATTTCCAACTATGCCCAAAAGCTGCGACTCGTCGTCTGATTTCGTTACTCCGAAATGGTTTTGAACTTCCGTTCCGTCTTTCAGGTAGAGGGGAACTTTCTTTGCCGTGTAATCTATCCCGGCAGCCCATAACGCATCGTCGTATGACTTGACCTGCGTTAAATCAAGCCCTACGCCGTCAAACATACTGAAGCGTTTTAAAATCTTCATTCGTGTTTGCTGATTTGTTGCATAGTAGTTTTTTCTTTCTATCATTTTTTTGCTCCTTTCGACGCAGCTGCGCCGTTATTTATTCGTCTTCGTAATCTTCCGGATAATCTATATCCGTTTCGCTGTTCATGAGTCCTTCAATTTCCTCATATTCTTCCTTGCAATACCCAATCCAAGGTGCCTGAATGTTATCCATACGCATCATACCTCCACGACTTCGATTTTGCTGCCATCGAGAAGTCTATCGACTTCTTCCTTTGCTTTTGCAAGAGTCGTTACATCTATTACGCACGTTATTCTTCCGGCTACTTCTTCGTACACGCAATAATCATTGCGCGTAACCTTATGAATAGGCACTTCCTTGTAAAGGTGAACTGCGCAATTCCAATTCATTTTGTAGACCTTCATCTCTGCTACCTCCGACGTCCTTAAATATATTCCTTTATGTATCCGAGCATCTCTCCATCTTCCTCGCTGAAAATAGCAAGGGGAAAGCAAATATCTTTCTCTTCGTCTGTGCAATCGTTGTATAATTCTTCTTTGGAGAAGTAAATCTTCATTTCAATACCCCCCTGTTTGGTAAGATTTATTTTGTATCTTCATTCTAACTTACCGAACAGTAATTGTCAATCAAAATTATTATTATTGCAGAAAAATTTTTGCAATAATACTAAATTTTATTGACCGTGCGGACATTAAAAAAGCAGGGCGTTTTTGCCCTGCTTTAACACTTCTATTCTATTGAATATCCGCATTCTTTTATGAATTCAACCGCTTTTTGTTTGTCTACTTCTATGACCGGAATATCTTTACTTATTGCCTCGAATTCAGGTCGTATGACCATAAAGTATCTTTCATCTGCCGTCTTAAACAGTTCAAAATAAAATCCGTGAATAACGGAGGAGCGACACAATGCTGTCGACTTTTGCGTATCAAACTTATAGCCACTTACCATTTTTTGAACAGATGGACTAACCTCTTTTTTCAGATTTCCATCGCTATGGTTTGAAACGGCGACCATTTCTATGTTATATCCGAGTATTCTTGCAATCTCTACCCATTCATCTGCGCTGAACGTACCATTTTTTAACTTCGTCCAAAAAGACTGCTTTTTAATGCCCATCTTTTCAGCGACATCTTTCTGCGATGTACAGTTGGCTTCCAACGCTTTTCTTATCGTATCCGCTACTGACATTTCTTCACCGAACCTTATGTTTATCAACACCGATTATACTCCTCCTTTTGCTTTTTGTCAACTTTGAAACATTCTCGTGCCTTCAATAACAAATTTTCAATATATATGATTTCTATGCTACTTTCTGCCTTTTAATCTTCTTGAGAGCCTTAATTGCGAGTGGCTGCCACTCATCGTAAACAAAATGTTCTACCTCTTGATCCGGTCTTTTATCGTGATCTGTATAGCATTGCAATACTTTTTCTTTCTGAATGGAGAACTCTACTGTTACGAACGGTGTCTGCGGCATATTTGCAACTCTTATGAAGAATATTAACGAACGTTCTTCAATTATTCTTTTGTCATAGTCCATTTTTCCTACGCAATGATGCAAAATTTTTCCTTCTCTCTTCAAATCATCAATGCTTTTTGCAATTAAGACAATGTACTTATTTTCGTCTTTCGGTAAGCATAAAAGCTGCTTGTATTTTTCTGCGACACTGCGCATTATTTTTTCTTCTTCTTCAAGTTTTTTTCTTCGTCTGTTTTCATATTCTTGGTCTATTCTACCTCTCATTTCTGCATATTGAGCAATTCTTATATCGTGCCACATTTTAAAATTAATCGGAAATAAATTTTTCGTATCGTCCATATCTATAACTTCTTTTCCAAGGACGCTCAATTCCATTATAGCGTGAATGTAATCTTCGTATGACGACAGGTTAATTTTGTTCCTTGCAAGATAAGAATATAGCCTCTGCCTTCTTTCCTTAGGCATTTGCTGTTTTAATCTTACAACGTTTGGGCATTGCAAATTTAAAGAACGTATTATATGTATTCTATCGCTTTCATAATCTATTGAACTTTTATTCTTATACGCATTGATAACTGACTGTACGTTTGGCGCCTTGCTTTTTATTTCAGCAGCATTTTTTCTTAACCAAATAACAAAGTCTTTATCTTTTATTGCAAGATTTCTTATTCGAGAACTATTCGCATAATGACTACTGATTAACTTTGAAATCATTTCCATCTGCGGGAATTTCTTGTAGTTTTCAAGATACTTAACAATATCGCTCGTACTGAAATCAAATCCGCAATACTTAAATTCAGGCAAACTTTTCAAAAATTCTATATTCAAAAATTGCCTTTCGCAATTATAAATTCTGAAATACTTTTTCTCTACGCTATACCATTGCTCATCTTCATATTGATTTACAACTGTCCTTTTTCTTTCTGTATCAAATTTCTTTTCTTTATTGAACGAAACGACATACCCGCCGAGAAAATAATAATCAATATCTCTGAAATAACAGAATTCTTCTCCGACTATATGAACAGTTACTTTTTTTACATAGATACATCTATGCAACTTCCCTTTCGTTTTCTTCCGGCTTTGCCTGACCGCAACTACTGACACAGCAAGTTTTTTATGCTGAATTTCAAAGTAAGGATAATACCTAACAGACCTCGAATATCCTTCATTGTTTTCCGCCGCATATATCTTTTTCAATATATCCTGCGGAATTTCTTTTCTAATCTTCATCTTTAGTTTCTTCCATATTTTCGTTATCGTTGCCGAAATCAAACAGGCTCATCTGACTTATTTCTCTGTCCTGAACAGGCGCACCCTTTTTTGTTTCTGTTGTCTTTTCTTTCTTTGTTTCAGAATTTTTGGACGGAGTAGCCTTCTTCTCGTCTTTCTTTTTCTCTTTCTTTACATAGACTGTTCCGTCCGGATTATACAACTTTTCGTGTATACTTTCTTCCTCGAAGTAGTGAACAGCCCAACCAAAGACAACTTCATCGTCTATCATTGCGTATGGTCCTGTTGATTGCTTTTTTGCCTCGCCGCGAGCATATTCCATAAACCCGTTTAAGGTCTTCTTGTTGATGACGATATGTTCTCCATCGTCGTCTTTTACTTTGACTTCAACACCCTTATTGATTTTTTCAACAAGAGCGTCGCTTGCATTTTCTTCAAGGTATTGCTTTATCTTTTCCTGATTTTTATTGGCTGTAACCAAATTTAAACTTACAAATTTCATATTTTACCTCCATTAGTTACCTGTTCTTACAGGCAGCACCATAAACAGACAATCATCATCCCTGATAACCGCCGGCTGAATTTTACCTACCATTTCAAGGGTGAATTTATCTTTGTCTATGCACTTGAGCGCATCTATTAAATACATTGAATTGAAGGCAATTTTTACAGGTTTTCCTTCAACTTCTGCATCTATCGTGTCGAGCAATCCGCCGCTTTCGTCAGTCGCCGTTATGGTAACACAATCGCTTTCTATATTGAAAACGCACAACTTATTCTTATCGCTATTTGCGAATATGAGGGCGCGTTCAATGGACTGCAAGCATTCTGTTTTTGACATCGTGGTCTTTGTTGCAAACGATTTAGGGATAATGTTGTTCGGATCTATATACTGCCCTGTATAGAGAACAGACATAATCGTTATGTCATTCTGCTTTACAATTAACTTATGTCCGTTCTTTGAGAGCATTAGGTCCATTTTCTCGTCATCTTTACTTATGAGGTCAGAAATAGTCTTCATTGTATAGAGAGGAACTACTATTTCCTTGTCGCCCCCATCTTTGGGCGTAATTCCTACGCTGCATAACGAAAGCCTGTACCCGTCCAAACTTGCAGCCTCAAGCTTTTCGCCGATTGTCTTTAACCTTATACCTTTCAAGATAGGACGCGTGTTGTCCTTTGCGCAACTCGCTTGCGTTTTCTGTATTACTTTCTTGAAATCCGCATTTGAGATTTCAAACCATTTATAGGTATTTTCTTTATCCGAAGATAAAGGAACCGGTGCGAGTACAGGCAACTGTACAGCACCTTTTTCATATTCGACACTTAACCTTGTGCCTTGCAATTCAAGACCTATGAAGTCGTCCTGCATTTTCTTTACAGTTTCTATAAGAAGTTTGCCCGGCACGTTTGCTGCCCCTTCTTGGTCCACTTCTGCTTTAATGGCAATACCTATTACAAGCTCGCCATTGCTTGCCTCAAAGTACAATTTGTCGTTCTTTGCGTCTATGGTTATCCCGCGCTGCTTTTCGTCTGCCATACTTCCCGGCAAAGCCTTTGCAACCGCATTAACCGCATACGACAAATCAACTCTTTCAACTCTTGCTTTCATAAACTTCCTCCAATTTTTTATTTTTCTGTCAATCAGACAGTATCAATTCCTGTTAACAAACACGTTTTATTCCGCCGCCCCAACTTCTTACTACGACATCGCCGAATTCGCTATATTCATTGCAAGTCTTGTTCCAAATATAAGCGAAGCAACGAGCCTTATCCCCTTGGAATTCTACAAGTGTTTCCCATTCTTCCTGATACTTTGTAACTATAAGCAGACTGTAGCACTCTCCGAATTCCAAATACTCGTGCGTTACTGCATAAACGAGGCAGCCGTATTCTTCTTCTACTTCTTTTGTCTTGGCAATCAGACCTTCGTCTTGGAAAGCCCAAAAACCACCATAGTTTTCAAAGAAACATACGTCATCGCGCATTGCGAAACCTGCTATATAAGGCTTGTATATCCTCATATCCTTGAGTATGCTTATTGCTTTTTCTTTCTGTAACTTCCTCATAATCTTGACCTCTTGCTTTAAGCTAAAAAGGTATTTCCATCCCAAAGTACCCGATAGGTGTCGCTGTCTTCGTAGTGATTGACTTGGTATTTCATACCATTGTCATCGTACTTTCCTGCGCTAAACCTTATAATGACTTCGTATCTTGTAAGCGTTCCGTAATATGTATCTACGGTTTCAATTTCTTCGATGCTGTCAAGCCACCATCGTTTGGTGGTAGTAAATTCATTCTTTCTGATTTCGTCTGCTATGAGTTTAAGATTAAGCTTTTTCATCTTTACACCCCGATTGGTAAGATTTATTTTGTATCTTCATTCTAACTTACCGAACAGTAATTGTCAATCAAAATTATTATTATTGCAGAAAAATTTTTGCAATAATACTAAATTTTATTGACCGTGCGGACATTAAAAAAGCAGGGCGTTTTTGCCCTTACAGTTTCTTTGAGTCTTGCTTTCTTATAGCATTATCGAGCATAAGTCTAAACCCTATGCTATAATCGCCTCTTAAATCAGAAGGTCTAAACAGCATACTCTTAATGAATTCTTCGTCAGGAATTCTGCTTGCCTTTCCTTCTATCAAATCGCCGTAGTATCTATCTCCCGAACATATCCGTTCGATTTGGTCCTTGAACACAACCATTTCTATGCCGTTTACACACACAACAGCATAACCTTGATTTACCGCAGTTCTTCCCCGGCGAACCTCTATAACGTACTTCATTTTACCTCCTCAAATATCGAATTTTTACATTCGTCTATATACTTTTTGATTGCATCTTCTTTTGAGTATCCGTAGTACTGCCTTATGCCGATGGAGCCGTGTACTACCCACGCTCCACGAATATTCAATTCTATGAACGTAACATAACCATTCATAATCATACCTCGTTAGCTGTTTACAATATAGAAATCTTCCAAGATTTCATTTTCTGTCTGACTTCTGCACTCCTCCCAATTTTCAGAAAGGAAATCTGCGAGCCTTGCTATGTTGGCATCTTGTTCGTCTTTTAGATAACAAGCGTATAACTTATTAAAAAACTTTTCGAGATCTTTCCCTCCGTGTTCTTCTCCGTATCCCGTATTGATTGCTGCAAGGAATACAAACGCATTGAACGTATCGTTATAATGATAGATTTTTCCTATATGTTCAATGGTTACTTTCATTTATTTACCTCCATATAGCTGTCGTCATTGATTGACTTCTTATCTTTTCTCGTCTTCCTGAACTTCAACCCCCATAACTCTGCTACAAAGGGTAAAACTTCATCGTGTTTGAGCCTGTTAAGGGATTCTACAAGACCTTCATTGTCGTCCATAGTAGCCCAATCTATTGCTTGATTGCGCCATTGCTCGACCGTGAAATCACGATACGTACCAAAGTCGCCGCCTTGCAAATCTTCCTGAACGTGGTACCTGATGGAATAGTCTATTCCCGTTTCGTTCGCCTTCTTGTATTCCCGTGCCTCTTTAAGCGTTTTGCAATCTTTCCCCACTCCGCAATACCAAAAGGTTTTACCACCGTCTACGCTCGTAACAAGCCTCGCGTAGTACTTATGACAGCCGTTTTGCATTTGCACGAATTTGGAAACCTTTTCTATATGAACCTTTCTTATTACTTCGACTTCCTGCATTTTTTCTTCCTTCTTTTCGCTGTTTTCTTTCTTTTTCGTAAAATTTTCCCTTTGATATAGGAACTTCTTGAGGGGATATACTTTGCATCTGTGAGGGATATTGAGAAAAAATCAGGATATGAATACCACATCATCAGTTACCTGCCTTACTGTCGTATCTCAATTTATTTGCTACTGCACAAACTATTTGTTCAAACATATATGCCCGGACTGACATACCAGCATTGCATTGCTCTTTAAGAAACTCCATCATCCAATAATCTGACGCGTTTTCTAAAAGAGTACCGACTGCCGCATATACCGTTATTGGACGTTTGCTTTCTTCCATCATCTTTTTGGCATCGTTTGTGAATTTTTCAAGCGTTAAAGGAAGATTTGCGTTGTTGTCTTCTGTTTGAATAGGCAACTGCTCCGCGTCGAGTTCGTCGTTATATCTTTCGATAGCCCACATTCGCGCATCATCTCCCTGATGACCAAACTCGTCTTCTGCATACATTTTCAGACTTGCAAGATGCTCTATTATCGTGGATTTGGAGTACCCCATATCCAACGCTCTTGCGTATAATTCGTCAGACTTTAACTTTATGTATTCTGCTCTATTCATTACAAATACCTCCTTTAAACCACGTCGTACGTTTCGTACAACAATTCTATTGCGTACTCGTCGTCCGTGAGTTCTACAATGTCGGGTTCAACAAACCCGTTATCTCTTATCATTTCCTTGCGGCTTTTGTATCCTAACTTTTCAGGTACTTCCGAGATGTTGTTGCAGTCAACGATTGTGCCAAAATCTTCTATCAAAAAGTGTTTCATTTCATTTTCTCCTTATATTCAAACGTATTGCGTTTTCGCCTTTCTGAATAATGTGCTATATTCTCGGCTCATCTTTTGCTTTAACCTTTTGCGCAGTTCTTTGACAGATGTACAGTAGTCTGTACTATCAGCTACCTCAACATTGTCTTTGTAAGTCCACCAGACGTTTCCGTCCTTATCTTTTATCCCTATTCTTACAGTACGACCGCTCCACATATTGTGGTACTTGCTGTAGTTTTCTTCGCGTTCCCAAAACAATTCTCCGACTGTTCCGAGCGGCACTTTTCTTCCTCTTACGACTACAACCATCTTTCCTTTTACGACCTCTTTGGCTTTGTTCCTGTCGCAGAAAATAGCCGATTCAAGTCGTTTCTGATACGCTTTTTTGAGGTAGGCGCGGTAGTTTTCTTCCGTGATGTCTATCCGAGCGTCGCCTCCGCCGCCGGCTCTTGTGGTTGCGTATTCTACGCAGACTATTTCACCGAGTTCGGTATCTACGCATACCGCGTAAAAATCGCTGTCATCTCTGCCATTGTATTCGCGCAATTCAAGCACGCAACCTTCGTACTTCTTTACTCCGCTATAATCTATTACCGCCATTTTCTTACCTCACGCGCTCCAAGTTCTGACTTCTTTATAGTCGTGATATTCCCAGATAACAACTTCGTTATCTTTTCTGAACTGTTCGTTAGCCCATCTGCTAAAAGCTTCAGGATTAACGAAGTTTCTACTTGTCTTGTAGGTTCCGTCGCTATATCTTGCTATCCCATAAATTATGGTCTTTCTTTTCTTGCTGCTCATTTAAACCTCCGATTGATTTATTGTTTTTAGTATCTTCATTCTAACTTACTGAACGGTAATTGTCAATCGTATTTTTAATATTTTTTAAAAATTTTTACCGATTAGTAATTAAAATTATTTACCAAAAGAGCAAAAAAATAGTGCCCGCCGATTTCTCGACGGGCATCAGATTTTTACTTATAGAACGTATCCTGAACGCTCTTAACTTTGCTTTCGATAACCTCTTGCATTAAGTAACAGGCTTGCTGCAATTCTTCGTTTGATAAACTTGTCATAGCCGTTGTGATTAACTTCGACAATACGGATATGCTATCAAGTTCAATGATTGCACTTTCAAGCAAGATTTTGTTCATTGCTGATGTCCTCCTTGTAGAATTGCAGAACAGACCTTTTAATATTTAGTTACAGCAATTCATATCACGCAATCATAGGCTATCACTCCTCTTTGGTCTGTTCTGCTATACAATCATAAATCAAGCGATTTATAAATCATTGCAGAACACGCTGTGAAATATATTTATTTGACAATCTATTTTATTTTTCTCCACAAATCGTACTATACCTTTAATTTCTGTCACAGAAATTAAAGGTATGCTTTGTTTCTGTCACAAATTGCTACATAAATACGACAGAGTAAATTAAATAAAATAAAAGTAAATAATATATATTTCTCTCTGCGCGTACGCGCATACGCGCGCGTAAGGACAAGCATTTAAAGCCTTTTGTTAGCCCCGTTTTTATTTGCTTATTAAATTTATAAGACAAATGGAGTTTTCTGTTTATAGGGGCTGTATTACATTTTGGGTGCATTTTAAGAGAAGTATTTGGAACCGAGTTCGGTAGCCCATCCTTCAAACCATATACTGTCATAGGAAGGCAACGTATAACCCAAGCCTTTGCTTGATTTATATCTGCGATACCAATACCTTATTGCGGAGGGGATAGACACAACAAAAGGCATAAGTGGACCGAAGATTATATTCTATATTCCGTGCCCTGCCTCATGCTGTTTGGTCTTATCTGTCGTCGCGCTGCTTATAAAGAAAAATAGGCCGCAATTAAAGCCGCCCCAATTCTTTTCGACGACAAAGTACACATACCCGTGGAAGATCTGCGGTTATTTGCGAAGTGCAAGCAATGCAAGGGCAATTAAAGCTCCGATGAGCGTCATAACAACTCCCCAAGCGCAAGAAAGCAAATGATTGTTGTTATGAGCGCGCTATACATTCATATCCTCCAGCTCCGCAAATGTTACTTTGTTTCCTTCAAAAAGCTTGTACCAAACTTCGCACGGCTCGTTGCAAGGTCCTTTTTCACAAGCTTGACAGACATTTTCTATTGTGATTTTGTTTGCCATACTATTACCTTTTCTTCTCTTATATTTGCATCACATAGTCGTTTTGTATTGTTACATCATTCGTAAAATTAACATAACTAAATTCATTATCTGTTAAAGAATGTGTAGCGCATAATAACGTTCCATCAGATTGATAAACATAAGAAAAAATTACATTGTTATAGACCCCTTGAACAGGAACAAAGGGGTGATTTGATGCGCTTGGCTTATAACTATCTCTTAGATACGTTACTAAATCTTCGTCAGTATATGCGGTACTTCTATTAGAAATTAAAATGCCAACAGCTCCACCTGCTAATTTATTGACTGTAAAAGATAAATAGTGGGCATATTTAGGTTTTAGATAATTAGAAGATAGCTGCAACCGTCCATTGTCATCAAGCGACAATCTATAGAGTCCGCTTGAAGGAACATCAGTTCCTCCAACCTTTACTCCACCTATCACGCTACTTGTCGCAAGCGGCAGCGAGTAGGAAGTATCCGTCCAAGGCACGTTGACGAACATGCTACCGTCTGAACTCATCTGAACTGAATAGTATCTATTGCTTGTGGTGGTTACAGACTGCAATGTAGGCTTTTCGATTACGCTTATAGGCTTTACCAATCCTGCGATAGATTCGGTAGCTATTTGATATGTTGTATTTGTATCTGTCCAAGGCACGTTGACGAACATTTTTTCATTTAAAAGCTGTACCGCATAGTTTCTTCCGTTTGTGCTATATCCTGTCTGTACGCCTCCGCGCACCCCATCTGCAGCAAGAGGCAAACTGTACGCAGACGGCGAAACCCAATACGGAACTTCGCCTGGTCCGTTCGAGGTAAGAATCTGACCTGCATTACCGCTTGTCGTGGGAGCATAAAATGACGGGTCTGTATTCTCGGCGCCGTTGAGCGTAGTTGCCCTGACTGTTCCGTAATAATTACCTGAAGCAACCGCAGGCATACGTAACAGCCAATTTGTGCCGTCATAGACGAAATCCACAACCTCACCCGCTCTCCAACGATAAACAAGCGTATCATTTGTGGTTCCGTATGATTTAATCGACTTTGCCCCCGTTCCGTTTACATTGAGCGTAGGTGACGATGCTGTATTGTAGTTACTGAACTTTACGGCTATTCTTCTTCCTTCCGCAAGTTTGAAGTCTTTGCAAGCTACAACTTTTGCCGCGGTAGATGCCGCCGTGGAGCAGGTTCCATAAAACGAGGGGGCGTTCATGGCCGATATGCTTTGAAGAATGAGCGACAGCGTTTCAGCTATTGCCCTTCCCGTTTCTTCCGTCATAAAATCTTTGCTTGTATATGAGGATGCAGAGGGCGTTCCTTCAGACGCCGCTCCGTTGAGAACATTTTTGATTTGCGTAAGGGCGGCATTGATTTGCTGCCCTGCGCCATCTGTTAAAAATCTTTTAGACATAAAGACCTACCCTCGCTATACTTAAATTCTCTTAAAGAACAGTCCGCCTATTGCGAGCGATGCGCTCGGCGTGTCTTGACCTTCTTCGCCAACTTCTATAAGCTGCGCACCGCTCTTTACAATGCCCTTTTCATCGACCTGAACAACTGAATATGTACCCGCCGCAACGCCCGATTTTTTGAGCGTTAAAGCTATATTTGCGTCTTGCGATCCATCAAAGCTTCCAGAGCCCGTAGCATCGCCTGTGAAGGCAAAATTCCTTGCCGTTTCAAGTTTTTTTGCTTTTCCGGCTGCGACTTCTCCGTTTTCAAGCTTGGTAGCTCTGTCGCGTATTTCGTCATCAGCTGCAAATACTCCGCCTGAAGTAACAGGGTTCTTGCTGTTTTCTGTGGGCGCACTGTCAAACAATAAATTGCCCTGCTTTGACTTATTGAGTTCGTCAATAGCTCCTTGTGCATTTTTTGCAACTATTCCGTCAACCTGAACATTAACAATATCACCGTCTGTTTCGGGATGAAATTCTACATACTCATTGTCGCCTGTTTTAACGATAATTTTATTCTTATCAACTGTCGTTGCCATAAAATAAATCTCCTTTTATGATTAATTTTCCGTAGGACGTGCGTCTTAGATATCAGTCGCCTGTATCTTCACACTGCGCGATCTCTTCGGGCGGCGTGATCTCTTCGGGAATTTCGGAAGCAAAAGCGGCTACGGACGAGAGCGCCGCGCCGCCGCAAAAAATAAACGCCGCCGCGAGCGCGGCTATAACGTCCACACGGTCGTTGCACTTTTGCTTTACGGCTTCAAATGCCTCTTCTCCGCGCCAATAAAAAGTGCTGATTTTGATTGATTTTCGCTTATTTTCGGTCAAAAATCGGCATTTTTTTAGTACTCAAAATTTTGTGCCCCCTCATTACCCCCGCTGCGGGGTGTTCCTTGCTCAAAATCAAGTCAGTTACATAGAGTAACGCACGCGTGTCATTTTCCTTGGCTCGCGTGCGTTTTTTTGCGTTTAAAAGAAAATCCACCCAATTAAAATACTTGCCAAATTGACATACCACCGCCTGTCGGCAATAAAGTCCAAATCACAATCCTTAGTGCTGCCGCGCTTATATCCGACTTTATACAAAGTATTATGTAAAAACACTTCACCGCACAAAGTGCTATTCGTCCGCGAAACGGTATATCCTTTATTTTTACAATAAGTTAAAAGATATGATATTGTTTCTGATATACCTGTACGGTTGAGTTTGTACGAGTCGATTATTTTTGCGGCGGTTGAGGATATGCAAATTGATGTAATTTCTTCGCCTGCGGCTGAAATTTGTACTTCTCCCTCCGCTATTTCGGTGAATGTGTATGTCCCATTGCTTGTTTTACACATCAGCCCACCGCCTTGGCGCCATAATATTTTTCTCCAAGTTCGGATGCTTGCTTCTCAAACCATATCGAGTAGTAATCGGGCAATGCGTCGCCTTTTCCTATATGTATTATAAAGCGCCTGTACCAATATCTTATTGTTGACGGAATTGAGACAATGAACGGCATTAAAAAGCCATACATTAAATTTTGTATTCCGTGCCCCGCCTCGTGCAACATGGCATATTTGCTTCGAGACGAATTTTCAGACATTACAATAAAGCAGCCGAAATTTACACCGCCCCAGTTTTTCCCAACAACAAAATAAATATATCCGTTAAAAAGTTTTGCTTTAAACCCGCCACAGAAAAGGGCAACAGCGACAATTGCGCCCGTTATTGTTATAGGCAATCCCCAAGTGAATTGAATAAGATAAAAGGCAATTTTTTTAAGTATTTTCATTGGGTGCCTCCTCTGCAAGTTCTTGTGTATTGTTTGAGCCTTCTGCTTTATCTTTTTCAACTTGTTTTTGTGCATATGCTTCTATGCTATCAAATGCTGCCTGCACGAGGGATTGTATAAGACTGTCCGTAATAAACGGCTTTAAAATTGTAGGCACAAGCTGTTTAAGTGCAGCGATTACACTGTTCATTTTTTCCTCGCCTATGCTGTCAGGTGTTTCTGCGTTTTCAATCCCCGAAGCAATTTGCTTTTGCAGTTTGTTGAGTATGTAAAAATAGTACGATACAAACCCAACAACAACCGTGATCGCCGCAAGGACAATCGAAATAATTTCGTAAACTGTCATAAATACTATACCTCCGTTTATTTTATACTATTAACGGCTTCCTCACGGAGGAAGTCATTAATTGCGTGCTTTTGTTCCTTCTCGTATTTTAATGCCGCCTCGGTTTCGCCGTTGGTGTGACCGTTTTTGAGTGCGGTGGCGGTCGCTTCACCGAGAGCCATTGATGCGAGTATGCCTTTGGTTTGCAAAAGCTCAAGCCTATGCCGCTTTTGTTCCCGTTCCTCAGCGGCTTTTTCGCGCTTGACTGCGCGTTTTTCCCAGCGTCTTACCAAGATGCCGAGGATTGCCGAGAACAACGCAGACGGGACGCTCGCTGCAATGAGTATCTGCCAAAATATTTCCATGCGCTTACCCCTCCGACCATATCTGTACGATTTTGCCGTTCTGCTCGGTATAGACGGGTTGCGCCGTATCGCTCATGGGCATGGTTGTTGCAAATTCTACGGGCAGATAGCCTGCTGCGATAAGGTCTGCTTCGGTAGGGTTGATTATTTGTTTGTCACCGATAGTTATTCGATTGGGGTTAGTTATTAATTGCCCGACTTGATTAATTTTTCCATACATAGTTATTTACGCTCCTGGATATTTTTTTCCAAAAATCTTAATAATTGTACCTGCTGGAAGATGAGCCGAGTTCATAGCGTCTCCATAGCCAATCTTTATGCTGGTAAATTTACTTGCAGGATTAGGAACTTGTCTATTGATTATTCCTGGTGCGTAATCCATCCATGAGAAACCTGTTATATTAGTTCCTGAACCACGCCCAGCGGTACAATAAGTAGTAGGGGTTTTGCAATTAAATCTTGCATAATAAACTTCTTTTGTGCTCGTACTCGTCATTCCCATGTATCCATTATAGTTTTGACTATTTGGGGATATCAGAAATCTATATGAAGTGTCGAGTTTTGGTAAAAGAACAGAAACAAATAATTGAGTAGCTTCAAAACCAGAAGCTTCATAGTAATTTGTTTCTTCTTCGCCTGTTAAAGTTACATTCGCAATTTCAAAAGAGTTGTTGTTATCATAATAAGCAATTATTTTTGCGCAGTTATTTATGACAATAACTTCGTACTTCGTGTTTGAAAAAATAACGGGTTCTTCGTCCCACAAAACAGTGTTGGGGAGTGATAATCTTGTAGCCGTATCACCGCTCTCGAAGAAGAAATGATACTCATTGAGGCCCTTGACATTTACCTTGACAGTCCACGCGCCGTTTTCCTTTACGTATACGTCGCAGGTGTCGTTATCGAGGTAAAAATCGCCGTCGTTGCCGAGCGAAGAATCGGGCGCGCCGCTTCCATCTAACCATGTCGCGCCGTCCTCACCTCCGCCGCCCATTGCCGAGATGTCTTGTGCAAGTTCTTCTATTGCGTCCTTTACATTGGTGGCATCTACACCCTGTGCGCTTAACTTAACTATGCTTGCGTCTGTTTCAAGATGCAGAGGCAGCATTTCATCATTTTCGAGCTGTTGCTGAAGTTGTGTTTTGATAGGTTCTGCCATCAGGTATTACCTCCTATTCTCAAAAAGATAAGGGAGCCGTCCGAAACATCAACGTTATCAAGGTTATCTACAATCTTGACCTTGCTTTCTTCCACAAATTCGCCGACGGGAACCTTTGACGGATCGTTATCCCCTACAACGGGGACATAAAGATTTTCCTGCGCAGCGTTGCGCAGGGTATTGAGTCCATAGTCTGACTGTTTATTGTGGAGTATGCTTAATTGTTTTGCCGTGCTGTCTTTTGTTAGTTCAACTCCGTTTATGGCAGGTTTGTTTTCAAGTTCTCCATAATCTTCTACAAGAACCGAGGTAATCTGCCGAACATTTACAGAGCCGCAACAAGTATCTCTGTCATCTCTGTTCATACGCTATGCTCCTCACATAAAATATTCGATTTTTTATAGACGGTAAATATACCGTTATAAATGAGCGTTACCATACTTCCGTTGATAAGTTCTGCCGTGAGGTCATAATAATGCGTTCCTGCACAAAATTCAGACGTTACATCACCTTTAAGCCTTAAACAAAAACCTTTATGAATTTTTGAGTATGGCAGGTGTACGCAAATGCCTTGACTTTTACAGGTAAAGCACATTGACCTTACAGCCTTCATATCAATGCTTGTAGTAACAAAGTAGTACTCCAAAAGGTCGCCGATAATTACATTTATGCTGGTTTCCATAGGCACCTCTTATTGAGTAGGTGCTGTATCCCAGCACGGATAACCTTCATCGTCTTTAAAGATAATAAAACCGAACCCAAGCTGTGTGGGCGTTATGTTGTGCGGATTTGCTTTGCTATCGGCGTGAGCGTTGGCGTTATAGATTCCTTCCTCCATATGGTTGAAGTGTTCGGCGTCCATCAACGTACCCTGCTGGATAACTTCTCCTTGCTCATTGGCTATGTGGTCTATCCAATTTTGCTTTGTGTATGCCATAGATTAGACCTCCTGATATGAAATTCTTAAAACAAAAAGTACAATCTGCGTAGCATTGACAACTATGCTTAAATCACGCTGTGCTATAACATTCCTGTCAGCATCAAGTATTCTCAATCCCGTTATGGTATGAGCTGTCTGTACTTGGTTTGGTATAGCAACAGTAAATCTTATATAGTTACCATCTACTTCTCGATTTTGCTCCGTCGCATCGTTCCATTGTCCGCTATTGTCGATTTCATACTGAAAATCGCTTATGTTGTTCATAAATTCATAGCGCATTTTGACGATGTAGTCTTGATTAAATAATGCCATTTAACCCCTCCTAACTTTTAGGCGGATATGTACCGCAATAATGAGTTCCGCAAGCAACACCGCCGAAATAAAAACGTATATCGTGCGAAATTTCTATCGTGGTCAATTCGTCTACTTTATATTCAACCTTTACGCCGGCAGGTTTTATGGGGGGAATATCACCGAGGTTTAGCGTTTCTCCACTTGCCGGCTGTATATCGAGTATGATTGTTGCAGGGTATCCCTCGTCTTCGCTGTATTCAATAACAGTAGAACTTCCGAGGATTTCCTTCATTGCATTTATGAGCGAATAGTACGTGCAGTCGTTAGAATTGCGAAAAGCTTTGTACTTGAGGTATTTTCTATATCGGTCATCATCTACAACGTCAAAATAGATTGACTGACCGCATAGCAAACCTGCCTCTGCTCTTGTGAGCCCTACAATTTCGCCTATTCTATCGAGCTGTGTTCCCGTCGCTACATTAATATTGGTTAAACTCAAAATCTGCTCTACGGCATTTGCAAATTCATTGATTTGCCTATCAAGCGCAGCGCAGATTTTGTAAGTATTGTTTCGGTGTTTGAACTGTTCGGGGAAATCAGATTCAATGCTTTTAATCATCTATTACCACCTTTATTCTGTCCTCGTCGAAGAAAGCCTTTTGCCTTGACGATACGGAAATATAAGTTAGGGTATAATCACTTGACGAAGGCTGCGATGCAGAACTTGTCGAAGTGTAACCCAAAATAGAGAGATAAGCAATACCCGAAACAGCCGTATTGATTGGTGAAATAACTTTTTGTATGACTATATTTTCGCCAGCCGTAATGTCCTCTACGTAGTCCATAATCGTATCTTTGATTAAAGCCTCGTAGTTAGGCGGCATAGCCTCGTCAGGGTTTTTAACGACCGTAACTTTTAGCCATACATAAAGTGATGTCGGACGATTGAATTTTACTGCTATTGTTTCATTGTACATGCTCGGAACATTGACAACCACGCTGCCGTAGGTCTGAATACCTGCCGCTTTGTAGTACAGGATTTGCTGCGCGATAGCAGCATCTTCTCCGCCGTCAACGACAACCTCTATCGAGTGCGGCGGTCTTCCTTCGGAGTCCGTTTCGTCGCCGTCATTTTCAAATGCGACCGCGCTTGAAACTTCGTCTACGTTGTTCATTATTGCGCTTGTTATACTTTCAAGCATCGTAGACGAGCGATACGACTGTCGTTTTGCGTATGATTGCCTTAACTCGTCGTCCGTTTCCCGTTCTCTGCCATATATCGGTATTCCGAGGTTTGTACAACTCGTGAACCCGGCTATCGTGGTAACAATTTCTGTGATTGCTCCTTCGGTCAACTGAATTCTTGCAAATTCTTCCGACTCAAAGACGATAATCGAGGTTACGCTGTCCGATGTCAGATTTTCTGACATATCGACAGAGTGGCTTAAATACGCATTGACGCTTTCAATGACAAGCAGTTCATTTTCTGTATCAACAGACACCTTGAAGGCATCATCAACTATTGAGTTTTTGATGCCTTGTAAAATATCGAGTTTGTTATCATCTGACAGGCTTAAATAGGTATAAGCCGTATCATCAAGATAGACTGTGTATGAAGTTTCACCCATAACAGCCATAGTTCGTATTGAAATTTTGTTGCAAGACGTTCTTGTTATAGTGCTGTCTTGCGCTGCGTTGAAATATATCTGCGGCGATGTGGTGGAGGCTATTCGTGTTCCAGAAGGTATTGCCGTTCCGTCTATACCTGTGCAAAGAATACTGTACTTGGTAGGAGTTCCTTCTTCCCTTGTCAGCCCGCCAAATTGACAAGCATAGTCAAGGTTGATACCTTCTGCCGTGGACGGATAATGACTAAAGTAAACTTCTTCTGCAAGCTCCCACAAAGCAGCTATTTTATCTGCAAACGATGAAACAAGCACATTGATATATGACTGCGGATTGATAGAAATATCAACTCCGAGGTTGTCTTTGATGTCGTCTTTCAGTTCGGAATAAATCGTATCGTATCTTTTACGGACGAAACCTTTATCTGTAATTCCGTATTCAGACATTCACATTCACCTCCCCTTCCAAACTTTCCTCGTTGACGATAATAGCAAACGATATGGAACATTTGCGAGTTTTTTTGTCTATTGAAATATCAAGACTTTCTATGGACTCAACTCCTTCTACCGACAAAATCTCTGTCCTTATTCTGTCATCCAAAAGTGCCATACTCGGATTTTTTATAAGTATTTCGTCGTAGTAAGGAATTCCATAATTTGTATTAATCCTCCATTCACCGAGAAACCATCTCAATCTTATCGCTATTGCCTGTATGACGCTCTGCGTGAGTTCAACGTCGCCGTTCTCTGAAAAATACAAGTCGCCGTCTTGGGTGAGCCTTAAATCGTTCATTTTTTTGTTTCCTCCGAATTAACCTGTATTTTCGTCTGTAACAGTTTTAATTTCTCCGTTGATTAGTAAGTTGCCGTCAACCTTTACGTCGCCCCTTATGGCTATAACAGATTTTGAGAGCATAATTTGAGTGTTATTGTTTTTGATAATGATTGCGTCGTTCTGATTTGCGGTTTTTATATCTTCCGAAATGGACTTAATAAGACCGGGAATAGCTATGGCGTTTGAGAGGCTGAATTTGAGGTGCGAGTTTGTCATACCGTTTTCAAGCCAATAATCAAGCGACTGTTCGCTGAATAAGAGCAAGCACTGATCTCCTGACTTTACAGGAAAAACAATAGCCGCTCCAGCAATACCACTTTGTGGCATTACGAGCGGCACTCCTGAAATAAGCGGAAAATCAATAATCTTCCCATTTGAAAAACGCATCTGCGCTTTGGGCTTAACGCAAACCCTTCCCGTTGTTTCGTCTACGGAAACAATTTCGGCAGGGAGGGCTGTGTGAATATTGTGTATTTGTTCTTTGACAAGCTTTTTAAGTTCGTCAACAAAATCTACTAAACTCATAATGTTGCCTCCGTTATTTCCGCCGTACATTGCCAATTTCCTTCAAGGTTATCGCCTTCGATTACCAAGCTTGTAACCATAAACATACCTGTTACAATTTTTGACTCAACATATACTCTGTCGCCTATTCCTATCGCACCATTCATAAAGTACTCAATTTCATAGCCGTAAAGCATATCCGATGCTGTATCCGAGGTAGTGTTTGTGTCGCTTGTAGCCGAACTATAAACGCGCTTGGGGATATTGATTAACCCCGTGTCTTTATTGATTCTGTGTACGCTCGTTGAAATTCCTTCAGATCCTTTTCGTATCTGCAAAATTCCATTTTGAATAGTCCACATAAGCGAGGTCTTTTCGCAGATTTCATCAAGAACATACTGCGCATATCCAACAAAACTATATCCGTTGGAGAAGTAGGAACTTTCAAGCGTATCTTGAGCCTTTGCAGAATATGTAACAGGAAGATTAAGCTGGTTTGCCACATCTCTGAATACTTTATATGTCGAGATTTTCCCGCTATATGAAATTGAAACCTGTGTTTCTGATAGCGATGCAAACCCATCTACGGCCTCGATTTCTACCATTCTATCCGAGCCATCAAGCGACTCATTTACATTTGAAACTGTACCTCTGAAAACAATAGGTCTTGATGTGCCATACCCTGCCATAATTTCTATTTGGCAACCTGTTTTTGTGAGGATGCTTATCTGTTCTTTGTTGAGGTTCCACAACTTAATTTTTGTTGTGTTCATTGTAGTTGAGTCGCTTTTCTGTACGCTGAAACTGATATGGATAGCACGTTTTGTTCTTCTATCAGGCTCTCCGACCTCAAATCCCTTCTCTCCTTCTATACCGGCACGTAACCGATATTGTCTATCCCAATTAGGCATTTGCTGTGCCTCCTGTGAAACTTTCTACCTCGTCGCGTGTGGCATATACGAATTGCGCATTTCCATTAGCAAAATCATTTCTTCCTATTTTTTCAAGTTTAGTTATAACAGCAAGTATTCCTTTCGGCAATTCAATGTATTGACGGAAGTACCAATTTACAGGGAACGTAGGCAGAATTTTTATAGCCGCGACAATGGGCGTATTTTCATTTTGATAAATACCCATAGTCCAAAAACCGCCGTGGTAATTGTAAGAAAATCTGAACAGATACTCATCGCCGTCGAGAACTATTCTTGTGAACGAATCGTTTTTATCAGGCGGCGTAAAATATACCATTGCAATACCTCCTTCAATCAAAAAGCCACCCCAAAAGGGTTGACAGTATGCTTTGCCGTTTTTCTCCACTATCTTCGTCAGTTGTTGCCGTAGAACCCGCGCTATCAGCTGAACTACCGCTATAATCGTAGCTTGAAACAACCATTACGTTAGCCGTTGTAACTGTAACTTCTTTGAGCGAAATCGTTATCTCGACGGCGTTAAGGAATTCATCTTCAGGAATTCCGAGCTTTGTAATGGCCATATTTTCATAGACTTTATCAGGTGTAACGAACCTGACAAGCGTTCCTGAAAGGTAGATATTTAACAGCTCATCAATAACCGTTTTTACGCGATTATTTCCTGAATGACGTTTAGCCCAAGTAACAGGCATATTCGTTATGAACGCTGTAACTTCTATAACGAGCGGCTTTTTAAGAATTGAATCTGAAACATAGTACCCGTCTTCAACCGGATATTCAGGGACATCTGCCTCATAACTCCTTTCTCTGCTTATAGTACAGTCAAACTCTACGCCTCCAAGAGAGGCAGGAACAGTAGCTTTGCTCATATAATCACCTCAAATATGCAATAGCGTTTGCAAGTTCATCTGTTATATCTCTTGACGAGTTGCGCATAGCATTGGAAGTTGTGCGCTGTATATCTTTTGAGCCTTCAAACGTATTGTAGATTGATATGTTCTGCGTAATGCTGTTATTGACTGCTTGCCGTTGAAGTGCTTGTGCCGAACCTCCATTCATTGCATAATTGTTTCTGACAAATAATCTTAAAGCATCTAATACAGTTTCACGCATTTTACTTATAGGTGAAACGATTTCGCCTTCCTGTTTATTATCGCCTATAACAACGTGAGTAGGCTTATCTTTTCCTATATAACCGCCTTCTGCAAGATAGGACAATCTTCCAAACTGTACTTGCGGTATTTCAGGTATAGCAGGTATACCTAACCAAGTCCATATTGAGGACAGCCCAGACGTAATAGAGTTTATAGAGTTGACAAAGAAATTGAGCATGCTCTCAAACGCGCCGATTATTCCGTTGATTATCGCAATGGGGATATTACCTAATGCTTTCCAAGCTGCATCCCAATCACCTTTAAATACCGCAGAAATAAACTTGACTATCTGCTGCATAAAATCAATGAACCCTCGCAAGGGTCCATTAATTACGCCGTCTATGATGTTGCCTAAAAATTCAAAAGCCTTCGATAAATTCCCTTCAAGAATATCAGCAAGAAAAGTGAGTATATCTACTATTGGCTGTAAAATACCATTAAGCAACTCTAAAAGAAAGTTGATTATTACAGCAAGAATATCGATAAAGGGCTTGAGAGCAGTAAATATTGCATTAAGCAATTTGCCTAATATTGACATTACAGATTGCAATACTGTAAGAACAGGCATTAAGATCGTTTTAAATATGTTGACTATCTGCAACAATAACTGTCTAAAAGCTTCGCCGTCTATACCAAACTTTTCGAAGATAGAACCTATAAGGCTCTTATCTCCATTCATAAACGCAATAAGGTCATCTATTGCTACTATTGCAATAAGTATTACTGCTACTATTGCGAGAAGTTTAAGATTTACACCTGTTAATGCTGTGCCAAAACTTCGTACCGCATTGGTTATGGTGGACAAAATGCTTTTCCATTTGATAGCTATAAATACAGCTGTCATTGTGGCGCCCAAGAACGCAACCGCTCTTTGCGCAGAGCCAAACAGATTTACAAGCCTATCGAACCACGATATAAGCGTTTTTAAAATGGCAAGAACAGAATTAAATGCGCGAGTAAGGAGTCTTGCGATATAGTTTGTTATACCGTAAGCCTCATTCATTTGCGCAATCCACGTTCCGAAGTTGTTTCGTATTAAGAGCAGCGATTCTGAAATCGTAATGTCAAGATTTTGGTAAGCCTCATCTATTGACGCCGCGCTGTTCTGGAAAGCTGTATAAAGCTGTTTTGCCGTGATATTCCCGGCGAGCCCAAGAGCCTTTACCTGCCTTTCTGAAATACCGAGACTTTCTGCGAGATAACGGATTATATCAGGACTTTGGTTCATTATCGTATTGAACCCGCTCGCGCTTAACTTACCTGTATTGAAGGTCTGTGTTAAAACGCTATTGAGTGATGCAACCTGTGATTCTGTTGCTCCCGATACCTTGAAAGCCTTATTGACTATTGACAGAAAGTCTGCCGCATCTTCTACGTTAGAAAAAAAGCGACTGCCTGTTTTTACGAGGTCAGTCGCATAATTGCACATATCGCTGTATGCTACACGGCAAGCGTTAGCAGCATCAAGAATTTTGTTTTGGACTTCAACTTGGCTTTGCAGATTTGTGGACACGTTTTTCAGTATTCTGTTTACGCTATCCCATTCTTCTACAAGTCTGTTGAGTTGTACAAGCGAGAAACCTATTCCGATAGCCGATAATGCCCGTGTGGCCATATTTTTGAGGTTGTTGACCGTATTCTGCACTTTTTTTTCAGACGCACTGTCAACATCAAAACCAAACGATATGGCAATATCTCTTATGGTCATTATGTCCTCCTCCTTGTTTCTGCTTTCATTTCATCAGCCCTACCGCTTTCTATGTCTATATCCATTACATACAGAGCATAAAGCTTTAACGCCTCATCGAGCGTGTAGTACTCTTTGAGTTCAGACATTGACGCTAATTTTGTCTTGATTAACGTGTACATACGCAGTTCAAGGTCTGTAAATTGCGAAACATCTAAATGTCCGTATTTTGATATTACAGAGCGTTCTTCGTTATTAACTCGGCGACTTTTCCAGATTGGTCGCCGAGCTTCTTGAAAAAACCGCCGTAGTTGACTTTTATTACGTTGAAAGCCAAGATATACATATCTTGTATTTCACCGCAGAATACGACATTAGACAAATCTTCGTCAAGAGTCTTTGCCTCGCCTTCAATTTCAACCGCTATGTTGCCGTTGCGTATAAGCAAATCGCGCAAAAGCTTTTCGCATTTGTCTCCCGATAAAGACTCAAAGCCTTTCGTGATTGCCGGCGAAAGTTCTGATATATCCTGATCCATAATTGAACCGACTGTATTTGCACCCATTAAAGGCAAAGCCGCTCCGAGAATAGGCATAACTACGCTTACTACTTCGCCGCTTATATTCGCTGCTTTAAATGCAGGGAACGGACGTATATAGTAATTATACTCGCCTATTTTTACCTGTACAGGATCTTGAAGTTTCATAATTTATGCTCCTTAATACGTTCCTTCAACAAAGTCAGCGGGCCCCGTTTCGAGTTCCCATTCTCTGTTGGTTGTTTCTTTTCCGTATCCTCTATCGGCAGGCTTTTTAACCCAAGCCGAGTCTGCGGAAAGTACTGTATTTCCTCTTAAATCTTTTAAGAGCAGAGGAAACATTCCATCGCCCGTAGCGCGATCCGCGTTGTACTGTGCTTGCAGGAAGGCGTTACTTACAGAGGTCTGTAAAAGGACTACCTTAACTGAAAACTGTCTGTTCGGATCTATTGCTCTCGCAACCTCGCCGTCGCAACCCGATTTGGAAGTTATGCCATCTCCGAGCGCAGCGACCGTGATAAAGCTATCATCAGCCATACCTGAAACCGCGTGAGAGCCAAGAGCAAGCGTAATCTGCTTGCTGTTATATGTTTTTACAGTAGGCATTATATTCCTCCTTTATGATGTCAGCGTTCCGCTGATTTCTACAAGATGTATTGCGTTTGCAAGACGAGCGGTAAACTTGCAGTTTGAAAGCCGCCTTGAGCCCTTGTCTGCGCTGCTTACACTCGACGAGAGAGGCACACTTGTGGTGTAGCCGGGAATTTCGTTCCCGTCTTCGTCGTATTCTGTTTCTGCTATGCCGCCGACGCTCTGCCCCTCTTTTAATGAGGCAATCATCTGGTTTTGAATGAGTGTTATCCCGCTATCTGTATAAGGCACCTTGGGGTTCATTATGAACAGATTGAAAATTCTTGTCTGCATATCATTAATGAGCCAATCTCTGAAACGTATAACGTCAATCCATTCGCCCGATACAGTCTTGCCTTGAAGTGTTATAGCCTTACCTGCACATTCAACATAGCAGTTAAGGTTTTTACCTTCTATGGTGGATATTTCATTCGAGGTGTAAGCATCAGCTGTAATTCCTGTAAGCGTTTTATAAGCCCACGTTTCGGAACCTGCCTGATATGACATTACCTTTGCGAGAACCGCAATGGCAAGATATTTATTATCTTCATTTTCAGAAACCTTACTTGTTGCAAAACCGAACGAGTAGTTGTACGAATCGTTCGTTATGGGGTTTGCGGTGTTGGAAGTGTAGCTTACTGTATAGCCGAACAGCTTTCCATTGTTTTCTGCCCACGTCGCTATATCTGCAAACTTGCTTGAGTCTACTCCGCAAACGCCTATACCGTACCATCCTGATACGTTTATTGCTCTGTCGAGGGGATCTGTGGTTGCGTCATCTTCTTCTTTGATGACTGACACAAACAACTCACTTGCGCCGTTTCTGAACGCTATGGCGGCTGCTTTGTAGACTTCATCTGTCGTTTCCCAGCCGGCATCTGCGATAGCCTCCAAGCTTGCATATTTCGCAACGTCGTTGTCTATTTCTCCGCCAGCTGCTGGAGCAGGACCGACAAGAAGGATTCCGCTAAAGCTTTCTCCGCTGTCTGCTCCTTCGCTTATAGAGATTTTTACGTTAACGAGTTGATCTATCAAACTCATCGTTTAAAATCCTCCTAATTTTCTGTTTCTTTTATATCTACATTATCTATTTCGCCGAGGTTGCTATCGGCGAGTTCTTGTGTTCCGCCTCCGCTTGCCGTGGGTTGCCAATCATCTCTCGATATACCGGCTCTGCCATTGCAAGTCTGCATAAAGTCAACTACAAATTCCTGACGCGCTCTATACTCGTAATCAGAGTCAACAACTCCTGACACGTCTTGAATACCACCTTCTGCTCGTATAGCAATATTGTACTTGTCGTAAAGTTCGTTTGCGTAGGTCGAAGTGAGATAGTTTGTCAAGTCCATCAAATCTGTTAATGCCGTGTTTACATTTACTCGAACAAGCCTACCTTCTACTTCTAAATATTCCGTACTTCCTTTGGTAAAAAGCTGAACCTCTAACATTACAGATGACGGTCTGTATATTACATTTTCTCCGTTTTCTTCTACCGTAATGGGGTGCTGAACAAAGTCCAAATTACGCATAGTGAGCATAAGGAATGTATTTTTAGGCTTAACAAGTTCTTTCTGTTCAGCCCATACAATATCTGTGTTGGGGAAGTATTCTCCTATAATAGTGCGTATCGTTTCGCGCAATTCTTTCGGTGTCATTTATATATGCACTCCTCACAAACAAACCCTTCGTCGTCTGTATCGGCCTCTGAAACGCGAACGTAAAGAGATTTCCAATGCTTTAACGGTGTATGCTCGTAATAAAAAGAGGCTACGCACTTATACCATTCCCCGTCATAACGTAATCTATCGGCACGATAGCCTTGTTTGGCGTCTGCCGTTTGAACAGGAAAATCACCATACGATTTAATGCTATGCCCGGCGCGTTCGCCTTCTGGCAGATTTTTTAAGTCCGCTTGAACAGTCGGCTGAACATTGAGCATAACAATCTTATCGTGGTATGTTCCTTTTACGGCATAGCCTTTTACGATTTCTTGTTTTGAGTAAGTCCGTAAAAGATACTTCTGCCTGAAAATGTTCACTTTACGTCTCCTTTTTTCGTTATTACATAATTTACCGATTGCCGCATAGTTCCTGTGTCGATAAGGGGCTTATCCGATTTCTTTTTCCGTATAGTGGACGGAGCGTTTGGAGCAAATTCTCCATCGACTATTTCCTTTTGAACAAGACCTTTTTGGAATACTCCTATGGCGTTCAAAATCTTATTGGCATCAGTCTTGCCCTGCGCAAGCAATACAAGCTGATTTTTAAGGAAGGCATTTATTTGGTCTTTGTGTTTATCAACACTATCGCGCATAAACGGTCTGGAGGGAACGTGCTCGTTCCCCAACTCGTTCCACGCCGCTATATCTACCAAATCTGTGCCGTCTTCCTCTGTTGCATCGCCGCGCTGAAAGCCCACTCGAACCTGAAGTTTCTTCAACTTTTCTATTTCGGCATAAAACCTTTTTCCTTCGGGAGTAAGCTTATCATACGACATATTATCTTTCTCCTGCGGATATTATAGGAATTATCTTTGACCTGCGAATTGACAGGTACTGTATGCCGTAGATGGTCAGAGCGTACTCTGCATCTACGGACATATTGTTACCCTGTGATACCGAAAAGCCTATTGACACGTCGCCTTCTGAATAGGAACTGACACGGAGCGCATCATCTACTTTACCCATCGAATTATCGCCCCTGCCAGCCATCTTCATTTTATGTGCTGCGAGGTACGCCAAAGCGTGTTCATAAGCGTTCCCAAATTTCTTTTTGCTTACGAAAGGTTTTGCAAAGTCAATCCATTTGCATACCTCATCGTCTGCTACATTTTCAAATTCGGGAGCAACCACCCGTATAATTTCAAATGCGTTCATAGTGCGCTCCTGTGTAATTATTTCTGTTCTTCGTTATCGTTGACTTCCTGTTCTTCTGCGTTGTTTTCAGCAGGTTCTTCAGGAACTTCATCGTCTACGGGAGTCTTGGGTTCTTCAACCTTGGCCGCCTTCTTCTTTCCCGCCGTAGCGTCCTTCACAATCTGCAACTTTCCACCTTTTACAAAGGTATTGATTGCCTCGTTGTTTTCGTAGCTGTTAGGCAGCTCGATGGTCTGACCTGGAAGAACATAGTAGGTCGCGCCGAAACCTATTATCTTGTTGCCTGTATTCTTTACTTTCATTTTTTCTTACTCCTTATATGCCTACGGCGATGAGAGCCGAAAGGGGATAGTAAATGCACGCGCCGGCTGTTCTTGCCTCGCAAGGCACTATAACTTCCAGCCCCTTGTACTGTAAGGGATGCTGAATGAACTCAAGAGGGTGTTCAATGGATAACTTCTCTGCATCTGCCGTGAAAAGGAACGCGACGTTTTTGCTCTGCGCAGCATAGGGATTGGTTTCCGTTGAATCTGCCTGAAGTTCAGGCGCCGATACAATGTTCTTAAGGTAGGGAGCGTTGTCGAGAATGAACTTCATAATCGTAAGGTTCGTGTTATCGATCTGACGAGTGGAAATATCGAGGAATACGTCGGGAGGAAGGCAAAGCGTATCAGGCTTTTCTACGTCCTTCGTAATCTTCGATACATATTTCTGCATATCGGTAACGTCTTTGAGGATTTCCTTATAGGTCTTATCCTCCCACTTGGTCGAAGAAGCTGCCGCGTTGTTTGCAGGGGTAAACAGGGGTATATCGTTATCGTCGGACAGTACGCCTATAAGTCCTGACTCTTTGTCGCCAGCCCACGCAATCGTGTTGAGCGTTCTGTCTATCTGATACCTCGCCGATTCTGCCTTCCTTACGTCGAGAGATTTACCTGCAAACCTCGATGCTCTCATTTCCTGCATAGAATAGCCGTAGCTGTCGCCGACGGACTTAATCTGTGCCGTGGTAGGTTTACCTTTTACATCAGCGCGAGGCAGGTCGGTAGAGTAATCGGAGATTATCTTCGCCATACCTGTCTTATCGTAGCTGTAATAGGTATAGGTTTCTGCGCCTTCGTTGACTTCGTTTGTGCGAGGGATATATCTTAATGCCGTGAGTTCGGGGTACTGCCTGTCGTAGGTCTTTGCCTTGATATAATCAAGTTCCCTTGCGAAGAAAATACCTGCGTCCTCCGCGGAGTCGAAATTCATCATTTCGCCGTCCGCAAGCGTTTTGGGAATACCCGAATTCATAAGCGCAAGATAGTCGCGCCTGTCGTATCTGTCGGAACGTGCCTTTGTCTTATACATTTTTGAATTCCTCCTTTATGCAAGCAGAACAGGAGCAACATTGCCCGTGCCCTTGCCTCCTATAAATTTTGCGTTTGCTACGGCAACTGTTTTGCTTCCCGAAGTGGACGATGCCGTGTTGGTGAACAGACCTGCGTTATCTCCTTCTATGATGAGGTACAGGGCATCGTTATACGCAGGCGTAACTTCGTCTGCAATACGCGCCCAAATGCGTCCTTTCTTCATAACACCGACCACAACGCCGTTGTTTAAGGACAAAACACCCTTCATGTCAAGTTCTTTGGTGTGGCTGTGGACAACAATGCCTTCAAAGTCTGCCGCAACGCTTGTTGCCGTAGGAAGTTTTATCTGATTCCCTTTTTCTGTGCCGACAACTACACCGCAGCCGTACTTGAGAACGCCGTCTTCACATTCGTTACGCCTTGCATCTATGGCGTATGGCGACAAATCGTAAATACCGCCGGCTACGCCAACGTCGCTTGAATAGCTGTAATTTGTCTGTGCGCTCATTACTTGTTACCTCCTTCAAAATTGTTTTTCTGCGCTCTACTTATCATTCTCTGTCTTGCAGCAGCGGCGTTTGTTACAAGGTCGGGATTTGAAGTTTCGCCGTCCTTTCTGAACATACTCTGACGCTGCATATCGGTATTGGACTTGGACCTGATTGAGTCCTTGATAAGGTCGTACATTGCGTTGATATATGCAGGCGACTTACCGTCAAGCCTGATGTTGGGTTTCTGCTTGGCGATGATAGCCTTCTTTGCGTTGGCAACGCTTAACTTTTCAACGTCGATTCCCAGCCTTTCGCCCGTCCTGATGACGTCAAGCCTCTGCGCGACAATTCTGTCGATAGAGTCTGCGTTGAACTGATTGCAATTTGCGCCGCCATCCTTATTGACTCCGACACAACCTGCGCCGTCTACGTTCTCGCCTTCTGTATCATCGCCATCAAGCTGCTGCTGGGGCACGTCATCGCCGTCGCCCGTGGCGAAATCCTTTTCTGCGTTCTGAACTTCGATGTAGTCAAGAAGACTGTTTATATCTTCGTTCATTTCAGCGATAACAGGCAACGCCTGTTCGAGCGTTTCAGGTTCACCAGCTGCATCTCTCCTGTCTCTCCTGTCCTTTGCAAGCTGAACAGGATCCTGCTCTACTACGGGCGCAGGATCGTTTGTCTGGTCTATGATGTTTTCGCCATCGTTATTGCCGTTGCCGAGAAAAACATCATCTCCGTCTTTCCTTTTTGCCTTGATAGACATAATGGTACCTCCATTTTCTTTATTTTTCTCGTCCATATTAAGACGAGCAGAATACCCTGCCCTTGCATCGAGAACAAGAGCAAGATGGTTTACTATAATATCGCGCTGAATGGCATCATACGGCTGTCCGTGCCAAATTCCGGGGGTTTCGTCAAGGGTAAGTTTGTATCCGAGGGAAAGCTCCCTCAAGCCTATTCGCTTGACAATGTCTGTTTCGTGCACAACTATTTTTGCTCTTACGTTATTACCGTCTTGGTACCCCTTCGAAAGTATAGTGCCGATTGTTTCTTGCGCAACATTATCTTTATTTACTTCGCCGGCAGCGTGAGTAACAATGATGGGTTTGCCTTCATACGATGCAAGCGATTCTTCCTTGAAAACTTCTTCGGGCAATCGTAACTCTCTACGAATTGAGCCGTCTTCGTTTCGGTATTCGAATATGCCGCAAGTGGTTACAATAGGTTCGTCCATAAAATACCCTTCTTTTGTGAAGTAGGAATTTACAGGTGCGCTATCGTAACGTATGACTTGCTTTAATTTATTGCTGTCTGGACTTCTTATTGAAGTTTCCACTTTAACCCTCCTTAAAAAAACTATATCGGTAAATTTAAGTTGTCATAAGAAAAAACAGGAATAGCAACGCATCTGCATTGGTAATCTTCGCCGGGGTGCGCTCGTCTTCCTGTCTTTTCGTCTACTATGGGCGGCTCGCTCCATTTAAAGCGTTTGCCGTTTAATTTTTTATGGCTATCACGGACGCGCGAATCCCCAGAGGTTGACCATATATACTCGCTGCAACCTGCTGTTTCTTGCTGCATTCTCGTGATTTTTGAGTTAAGTTTTGCGGTTTGGTCTCGCGCCAAAAACTTGGCGTCGTTTCTTTTCAGATGGTACTGCTTTTGCAACCTCTCTGTTACTTTGGTGAACGATTCCCCGGCAAGATAACTTTTTTCAATAATAGTCTTCATTTCGCCGAGTAAATCTTGCGGTATGCTTTTAACCATATCAACATTATCGCTTACCCATTGCGAAACTGCATCGCGGTAGAAATCACCGAGATAGTAGTCGTCCAAGATATTAACTCCCAGCGTTCTTGAAACTATGTTTTTCCATTCTTTTACTGACAGCTTTTTGGACTGTTCTGCTATGCTGCTCAATTTTAACTGAATATCAAAGGCTTGCATTTTTTCTGCAAGTGCGCCCGACATTTTGGCAAGCATACTTTGTATGGCACTCATAAGGGAGTGCTTATCATCGTGTCTTACCGTTATGCCTTTGACTTCATTTCTATAAACCTCTGCTATTGATTGCAGATATTCGTTGAAAATGGGTTTTACAAGCCTGATGTAGTCGTTCAACACACGTCTGTACTCCCTCTCGATGCTATCCTTATATCTGACGGAAACCTTGCTTATAAGAACGTTATTGCCGTAGAATTTCTTTTTTGCTTGATTTTTAACAAGCTGTTCCATAAAAACATCTGCCATAGTTCACCGCATAAAAAACAGCCATCGGCAAAACGCCAATGGCTGTAAAACAGTTATTAATTTATCGGAGATAGACAAAGGCTTATTTACTGTCTTTGCTTTGCTCTTTTTCTTTTCTGCGCTGTTCTTCGCGCTTTTTGTATTCTTCTACTTCTTTTCTGTCCTCATCCGTCAATTCGCGATACCCGACCACTTTAAAACCTATTGGAAGTGAAAGCCTTTGCCTTATCCCTTCACGGATTTCTTCTTTCGTTCTTGTGTCGCCTTCAAGATAATTTTTCATATCATTCAACCTCTTTCAACATAATTTTGTATGAACGACTTCTTTCTGAAGGTTCTTCCATATTAACGACTCTGAAACGTGATCCGCGCTGATACAAGACTTCGTTTTCTTCCGAGTTGAAATAGCTTATATCGCGCCCGTGCTTGGAATTGATAATGGTAATTTGAACTTGGCCGTTAGGGTTGTATTCTTCATCTGACTTTGTTGTAGAAACGTATTCAAGATGTGTTATTATGTTTCCTTCTGTGCAATTTTCCAAAAAACTGCTTAAGTCTTCGTCCGAATAGAATTCAAGCGACCGCTTTAAATCACCTTCATATTCAGGAGCCTTGTCGAGAGCGGAGTCAAGACTATCGACCAGACTGTGCTCATAGTCTGTAAGCTGTTCGCCGTTCCGCAGCTTTTCATTTAATGTCGCAGCTACAATCCCCGACGTGTATCTTAATATACTACGAGTTTCGTTATCGTTTAATTCCTTGCCTTTCCATTCAGTAGCAGATTCTTTACCTGAACCGCTCGGAGCGGAGCCGCCGACTTTTCCTTCTCTCCCTTCGTGTCCGAAGTTTCCTGAACCTTCGCCGCCGTCTGCTGTAATTATACCATTGCCTTTACGATTTTTCAAGAGGTAATCAAGATATAAAAGCAAACTTTCTTTGAAGGGAGGGAATAGAGGCTGCGTGAGAATGTATGACAGGGGTAAGAAACGATTATTTAGCATTTCGAAGGGGTTTGATTTGATTTCGCCCTTGAAAGCGTTTGTGGCGTAAATTTGCGGTCTTCCATATTCTTGCGGAAGGTCGTCAATGGTGCCGAGGGGAACGAGGTTTTCCACCTCTATTCCGAATTCTTCAAAAGCTTCGCGCATCGCGGCTTGTTCAGGCGTTTCACATTTTTCTATGTGCCCGCCCGGTCCGCACAATCCTTGACCGTCTTTTCGTTCTCCGCACAAGATATTTTCGCCATCAAAAATGATAATTGCCGCGGAGGTGATTTTATCGTCTTCTCCGTCTATGTTCTGCTGTGCCTCCAACCGTTCTTTCTGTGGCTGAATCTGTTGAGGCTCTTGCTGTTGCTGCAATCGTGCCATTACATCAGGCTGTATCAAATCGCCGTCGTCATCGTCAATTAAGTCTTCTATTTCGTAGACTTCTTCTTTCTTTAAGCCTTTACGAACTTCTGTCGGATCTACCGCGCCCATATCAACATAGGTTTGCGCCGTGGCAGCCTTAACCTGTTCTGCATCAGCCTTAATCTTATCGACCGTAGCCTGTTCAGTTTCATTAAGACTCCACAGGGGTTTGAATTCAAAGTTGACTGTCGGTATTTCTTTGATAACCCCTCTGTTCCTATCGGCAATTAGCAACAGATTAATAAAAAGCAGGTAGTTATTTTTCATATCCTGCTTTCTTATTCTGTCTATGTAGTTGTAATAATTTTCAAAGTCGCTTTTTCCTGTGGCGTTCATACCTTCGGGAGAGCGTCCGAATAAAATAGTTTGCGGTATGTTGGTTACAGCTGATAACATACCATAAGCAGTATCGAAGATGTCTTTTGCTCCTGTGAGCGTATAGGACTGAAAGCCGTAATCTTCGTTTTCGCTGTCTATGGCTATGGTGTTGAGAAACCCTCTTGCAAGGTCGATAAGCTGTAATCTTTTCAGCACCATATCTTCGCCGTCGTCTGTTGATAAAAGCTGTGCGAGGTTACTCATCTTGTAGATGGGCTGCACGCTTTTTTCAAGCATCTTTGAGCCGCTTTCGTTTGCGGTTGCTGCTATTCTTAAAGCTTTACTTATTCTGTGGTATTCAGGTATTCCCCAAAACCTGTAATCTGCGCTTATGGTACGTTCAGGCGTTCTGCCGTTCCTGAATATGAGGAGTCTGCTCTCGTGTACTCTGAACGAACCCATAAGGCTATTTACAACGTAATATTCAGGCATGCCGAACTTGGTTTTTTGAGTAGGCAAAACTTTGTACCCGACATCTCTATATGCCGTAGTGTATTCAGGGAAAACTATTGCGCTTTCATAGCATCGCAATTCTTCGATGTCGCGCAATTTACTTACGTTGAGCGGTTCTTCAAGGGAAGTATTCCCATCGTCTGCAAGCATAAGAATGACGGAGCCGCCGTAGAGCCTTTTCCATTTCAAGGCTGTTTCAATGTTAGTTTCAAAGTCAAGATTTTCAAACTTATCCAATATCCTGTTCTGAATTTCCTCATCCTTGATGCCTAAATCAAAACTATGCCTTACAGCCTCCTCTGCCGGCGTATCAATAATCTTTGCAAAAAGACCATTGCTTTCATAGTGCATCGTCAGTTCGGGGGAAAAGTCGTACCTTTCGCTGATATATTCATAGGCGGTCGAATTGTCGCGGAATGTGCCATACTTGTTTAACAAGTTCATATATCCGTCAAGCCTTATCGACTCGCTTTTCTTGTTGCTTTCTGGTTTCACCTATGTCCTCCTTTAACTGATTAAAGCTTTGAGATTAAATTTATTCTTTTCCTTCCAAATCACATACTGTGATGTGGCGTCAACTTGGTCGTCGTGTGCCCCGTTGGGGAAAGACGAAAATTCGTCTATAAAGTCCTTTACCCACGGCGCGATAGACGGATCTGGTAACCATATATTGCCAGCCTCTGCATAAGGCGAAACGGCATTTGCTCTTGTGAATTTACCACCTTCGGGTTCTATGGCTATGAGCCCGGACAGTTCTTTCTTTAATACGTCCATTGCGGCAGAGCCATTAGCCTTATCCTCAATAAGCTTTGCCCTTGCCTTGGGGTATTTGTACGACATCTGCCGTATCGCCTCAATGGTTTCAGTAAAGCTCATTCTTCCTCTTATTTGGTCTATCAGGAAGAAATCCGCTCCTCTATCGCCCCAAACTTGTCCTACAACAAAGTCTGACGAAGGTTTATCTTTGAACGTGCAATCCCACGATTGCGTAAAGCTTTTAACGTCGCTCGGCAGAACTTTGTAGAACCTCCACCATTTACGCTTAAACAAACCGCCTTCAAGAGGCGTAGGACGTTGCTGGTAAAGCGAATTCCACGCATACAATCCGACTGACTTTTTGCGTTTTTCAGCCCACTTGAAATCATATCCCTGTTCAGGCCAAAGTGTTTCACCCAACTTGCGTTTTAACAGATCTGTTTCTTCGTCGTCGCATATCGCAGGTAATGAAAGTACTTCCCAATCTTCGCCTTCGGATTTGAGTATCTGCGCCGCAAGGTCGTCTTCGTGCCATCGTGTAAGTATGATAATAATTGCTGCATCTGCGTGAAGTCTTGTGAGCATAGACGACTGATACTCTTGAACAAGCTTATTCCTATACGTTTCAGATTCTGCCTCTTCTCGACTTTTTATCGGGTCGTCTATAATAAGCAAATCGGCGCCGTTACCTGTGATACCACCGCCGACGCCGACCGAAATCATACCGCCATCGTGCCCTTCTATGTTCCAACTTGTCTTTTTGCTTTGAACTTGCGAAAGGTCTATTCCGAACAGCTTATGACCGAATTCTATAACTTTATCTCTATTGCGAGTACCAAACCGTTGAGCCAAGTCCTCGCCGTAGCTTACTTCTATAACGCGTTTATCAGGAAATTTTCCGAGAAAGTACGAAGGGAAGGTCTCTGTAACAGACATTGACTTCCCGTGTCGCGGTGGCATAAATATCATCAACCTTTTGCACTTTCCGCTTAAAACTTTTTCAAGCTTATTGCAAACAAGTTGAAGGTGCTTTGCCCTTTTCCATTTACCGTGGTGAACAAGGTCAACGTAATCTATGTAGTGCCGACGCGCAAGTTCGTATTTTGCTTCTAACGCTATTTGACGTTTTACTTCTGGGGTAAATTTAGCTGCCGTCTTCATTCTTTTCGTCTCCTGCACGAGCTAAACTGCGCAATTCTTTGTCCGAAAAGTGACTTAAATCTACTCCTTTATCAAATTGCATTTTTATGTTTTGAGATTGCGCCCATTCCCCTGTGTTTCTATGTCTGTTATTCAGCCAATATATAATGGCCATTGTATCAGCTGGAATATGCTTTTTGATTTTTCTTATTTTTACAGGTTTAGGGTTCCCGTTTTTGTCTACATTTACAATTTTTTCTTCTTCTTCGTAATCATATCCCAATGCTTTTTGATAAAGAGTCTTTTCAACGTGAGCATCGGCTGATTTGTTACCACTTTCTATAGACTCCTCAAACGAGGGATAGTTTTTCATCCACCTTATAAGCGTTCGCCTACTTATTCCCATTGCTTGAGCAATTTCTTCTTCGGTCGAACCTCTAATAGCAAGCGACCATGCCCAATCATCGTGGAATTGGGAGTTGTAACTTGACCTCGGAGCCATTATACACCTCCGAGATAATCAGCCGCCCATAATTCGATTGCTCTCCACTTGCTCTGTTTGGAAATATCGCCACTTTCTTCCATTTTCTTTAATGCCGCAGATATAACTTCTGCTGCATCTTTGGGAATAGCACTACTTCCAAATACAGATGTAAGCTGTACCCATTCGTTTGAACCATCATAGTGTAGCCCGTCAAAAAGCTGCTCTGTCGCTTTTATCATTGAGTGGATGGCAGCTCCTGTGTTTTTTACGTTGGCAAATTCCTGATACTTGGCAAGAGCATCTATAAAGTCTTTATGCTGTTCTTCATCTGCATACCCTATAAGGTCCGGCGACTGACTATGCAGGAATTCTATCAGTTTATTAAGGTCTTTGACCTGATGCGGCAAAAACATAAAAACTATGTTCTTCCAATCGTACTCTACTTTTGGAGCAAGTAACTTTTCTATTTCAGCAAAGGGCTCTGCAATAATATCTTTCCCGGCATAACTTTCTATCATATCGTCAACCTCTGTTATGAGTTTGGCAATTTCTTTGAGGGTTGATTGGTCGTCGAAACCACTTATGGCATTATGCGCAATTTGCTTTGCCGCTATCTGTGAACGTGTAAGACCTGTAACGTCGAGCAAAACGTATATTTCTTTCAGAACGCCCGAATCTTTCGCTGACCTTATTCTGTGATGACCTGAAACGATTTCAATTTTGCCGCCCGTTAAAGCACAGAATGGGAGGCTTTCAAGCTGCCCACGCTTACGTATATTGTCTGTAAGCTGCTTTTGCATTTCTGCTTTCATAATGCGGGCATTGATGTCTTGTTCTCTTAAAGAACTGAACGGAACCTTTGCTATGATAAGACCGTGGTCAAGGTCTACAACTTTTGTGTACTCTACTGTACTTACTTCTGTGTTGTCTGTGCTTTGGACTTCGCTCTTTCTTTCTTCCATCTTTCCTCCTTCATAAGCCATTCCGCAAGCGTTTGTTTTTCTGTTCTGTCGAATAATTCCGACTCGTATGTGAGTTTAAAACCAAACTTCTTATCGGGTACTTTTTTAGTAAGTTTCATAACCCCGCGCATTTCTTTTGCCTCTGGGTATTTTGTCATTTGAACAGTCTTTAAATGCTTTGCCTTTTCGCGTTCAAGATCATTACAAAGACTGAAAATAAACTTCCTGTTTTGAGCAAGCATTGTGAGAAGTCTTCCGAGTCTGTATTCTTTATGCGGAACAGTCATTCCGTACATAAGAAAAACAGCATCGCTTACCTGTGTTCCGAATGCGCCCATAGTCAATGCTGCTTTATCTATTCCGAATACGCCGGCAATCATTTTGTCAATGAATACAGCTATGTTGATAGGCGCCGATGAGCCAACAAAATTGTGAGTCCATAACTGTCTGTAATACTGTGCATTGATACGTTCTATTTGCGATAGCTGAATTTTGCTTTTGGGTGTAATAACGTAATCTCTCGGCAACATTGAACAATTTAAAGGTTCAAGCCTGCTTTCATTTGGACGCGAGATTTTCTTACCTTGTGCGTAGAACGTTGCCTCGTCAGGCCTGTTTGAGGTGATATATACGTTAACCCCGTCGCGTACTCCGTATCTTGCAAAGATAGGACTGCCAGCTGTTTTGCAGGGTTGGTTTTCCTCGTAGCACACAACAAGAGCATTTGTATCTTTGCACTTGGCATAGAGGTCTTGCAGACCTGTCTTAACGTCGAATATTCCGTATTCGGGTTCTTTCCAAGTCATTCTTCCGCCCGTATCATACCACTTTTCAAAACCTGCCGTGTAAGTGGGCGGATTGGCTATAACAAGCGTATGCTCATCATCAAGACACTCATCAAGATGTTTCCACATATCAAGCGGTCGGTAGTACATACCTTTTAACTCGCCGTGGGCGCGTTCTAACTGTTCGCGCAGAGCCTTAATATGTTCATCTCGTCTAAATTGTAAATCAAGCAATATGTTGTTGAAGTAGTCTTTTCCTGCTTGTTTTGCTGTTCTTAAATAGATTTGAGCAAATAAAGCTGTGGCGGGATCTTTCATTTCTTCGTCCGTAAAACCTTCTGCTTTGATTTCAAGGTCTTCGAGCGTTTTACCCATAATGGCATATCCCATTATACTTGTGAACATAGCTACATCGCTTGATTCAATCTGTTCACCCTTAAATCCTGATTGAACAGCGAGGTGCGACATAGCAAATGCTCCTGCGCAAGGTTCTACTACTCTCGTGTACCCGCTTTTTCTTGCATTTTCTATGAGCGGTTTAAGAAACTTCTGTTCTTGCGCAACAAGCGTTCCCATAAACAACGCTCCGGGGTTCTGAAACTTTGGCACTATTAACCTCCAAAATGAGAAAACGCCACGCAGGGAAAATCCTGCGCGGCGTCTACCCGTTTATGTCGCTCGGTCTGGAGTAAAAAACTTGGGGAAAAATGCAATCGGAATACCCTTGATGAAAAAACCTCCAAACTTTGCAGTTGGTCCGCCCTTCGAGTGTCGAACTACGAAACTCCCGTATAAAGAGTACGGTGCTTTGCCGTTAAGCTAAAGGCGGCTATATGATATTGAATAAGTTAAGCTGAACAGACTCATCAGGTTTCACGTATCCTTTGGGGGAAGATGGATCGTGCAACTCGTCTAACTTTACTCCTGTTCTTTCGTATAACCATTCTGCGAAAACCAATCTGTGACACCATTCGTCTGGGAGCCTGACGTCTTCGTAACAACAAAGCACAATAGTCTTATGGTATTGCAGATACGGCTTTATGAGTTCTTTTGCCTTTGCGACGCCGATTCTGTCCATATGTTGAAAATACTTCGGCGTAAACATCTTTCTATCGTTTTCGTGAAAGAGGTAGCCAGGAGGGGCAAATTCGATTATGTTCCCCGCAAGCTTATAGCCGAGAGAAAATTTGGGTTCGCCTCTTGTGATGCCTACTACTGTGTACTTACCTGATTTCAGTTCAGGATTTGCATAGCGGCTGGTGAAAATCTCCATTAGCTCACCTTCAAGAGTTGGCGCAGAACAGTTATTCCGTTAGCTTTAACTTGTTCAATATCTTTGCCGAGTTGTCTGTAGAAATCAGGGTATACCATACACTCATAAGCCATTTGCATATCGTTCGTCTGCTTCTTGCTTACGCCGATGCGAAAATCTTTGGCTATTTTGAGAGCTGATTTGAAATCCCCTGCTTTAAGAAACGCGATTGCTTTTTCTGTTTTTGTAATCATTTGACTTACCATTTAGTAATTATTTAGTATCTTCATTCTATCACGGAATAGCCAAATAGTCAATCGTAATATTTATTTTTACGGAAATTTTTTTACAGAATAAACATTCACGCGCGCGTTTTTTAGGTGTGACATATCATCTCGACGCTAATACATTACCATACAGTAATTGAAAAGTCAATGCCCTCTTTTTGCCCTGATATAATTACAGTTTTAAGAGATTTTCTATATCTATGCCGAAGAAAAGAGTCGAAAGTTCGTTGCAAGCGAAGTCGATGTCCTTATAGGCAGTCCTTTCATTTATGTTTTCTTCCTCTGCTATGGCGATAACGTCTTTCGTCTTGTCTGCCAAATACATATCATAAAGGACTCTCCACCTTCTCCTATCTTCCTCTCTTTGTGAATTTTCACACTTGTATTTGTACAGATTAAGCATTGTTTCTACGTGTTTCAGTATAATACGAGTTACTGTAACACTATTCCTTATCCCCTCCGCCTCTCTCATTTCCGAGGTAATAAGTCCAAAGCTTTCAAGAATTTGATACTCGTCTGAATTTACAAGCTGTCCTATTTTGTATATGGCGTTGTCGCCGTATTCTTTGAGCCACTTATATTTTTTTATAAGCAACTTTGCATTGCGCAATCTTCCGTCGCGGCGTCGTTTTATTCCTTCTTCGCGTATTCTATTATATTCCGTGATGGCTTTTTCCGCGGCAACTTTCGATATTGCGTTTACAACATTTTTGGGGAGGGCTACTTCGGCCTCCCCTCTCTTTTCTTCGTCCGTCATACATTTACCTCCCCGTTAATTCTTCATCTTCCGATAAAATATCTACTTCCCTCAAGAGCATTACAGAAGACTGCTCTACCTTTTCCCAAGACATTTCGTCGTTTCCAAAATGCCCTATTTCGCAGGCTCTTGCATAAATGGGCGTTTTCAGATGGAACTTATTGATAATTCCTTCCGGCGTCATATCGAATACACGGAAAACGGCTTTCCTTATAAGACTAACGTCTACAACGTCTGTTCCGAATGTTTCTATGTTGACCGCCGTGGGTTTTGCAACGCCGATGGCGTAGCTTATGGAAACTTCGCACTTTTTAGCCAGCCCGGCCATTATTATACTTTTTGCTATGTGCCTTGCCATATAGGCGCCTGACCTGTCTACCTTTGACGGATCTTTTCCGCTAAACGCCCCGCCGCCGTGATGTGCAATGCTGCCGTATGTATCTACTTGGAGTTTTCTTCCTGTAAGCCCCGTATCCGCATCATATCCTCCGAGAACAAATCGTCCTGATGGATTGATTAGGACTTCTACGTTATCGTCTATAACAAGCTCTGGATTGCCTGTTTTATAGGCTATGTTCTCGAAGACAGGGTTTATTATGACATTCAAAATCTTTTTTCTGAAATCGTCTATGTTGATACCATCGTTATGCTGTGCAGATACAAGTACTGATTTAACTCCGAGAAATCTTCCGAAATCGTCATATTCAAGAGTAACCTGACTTTTTCCATCAGGTCTTAAATCCATATCTTCTTGTTTTCTGAACGTCGCGAGCCTATTCGTTAATGCTCTTGCGAGGGTGAAAGCGAGAGGCATATAGTCAATATCATCTTCTGCATATCCATAGACGATGCCTTGATCCCCTGCCCCTTGCTTTTTGCCTTTCTTGAATACTCCACCCGCTATATCAGGAGATTGAGTATTGACTGCAAGATTGATTTGAAGGTCGTCAGGGTTATATCCTGTATGTCTTATAGCCTCTTTTATTATTTCTTCGTAGTCAGGCTTTGCCTTTGACGTGATTTCGCCGGCGATAAACGCCTTGCCCTTTGTGAGCATAACCTCACACGCTACTCGACTGTTCTCATCGTTCTTGATACAGGCATCTAAAATTCTGTCTGCTACGTAGTCTGCTACTTTATCGGGGTGCCCTATTGTTACCGATTCTGCTGTAATCAATTTCATTTGTCATCTTCTCCTCTTTTCATATTTTCTGTCAAAGCTTTTGACATAGCTACTGCTTTTGCTATTACGGCATACAATTCATCGAGTCTGACTGTAATCATAATTCCTTTGCTGTCTTTCATAGACAACGAGCAAGTTCCATGGGATACGCTTGCCATTATTTTACATTTACAAACCTGCTGCTTGAACCTATTTCCATTAGGCTGAGCAAATCTTGTGAATGTTCCTACTGCATCAAGACTTGCGCCGTCTGCAGGACCTCCCATTGAACCGACGTGTATTTTCGCGGATGTGACGTTCTTATCATTATCCATTGCTGTTTATCTCCTTATCTTTATTATCGTTGCCTGTTGCAAGGTTGTTCCAATCTTCTATCGCTTTCGACCGCAAAGCTGTTAAAGGTCCGTGGGCGCGACAGTTAGTGCATACAACACTTCTATACTTCCTTCCTACCAATTTTGCCTTCCCGCCGCAGTACGGGCAAGGGTTGATAATTTCTTTACTCATCTAATCCCTCCCTTACTATCTTTTCATACTCTTCTTCAAAATCATAGGGTATGAGCGGAGCCGCGTTTTTGAATTCCTGTTCGTCAATGTAGGTTGCCTTGAGGTCTGCTATATGCAAAAGGAATGCAAGGGGATATTTTTCATACTCTACGTCAAGCCTTTCTCCGCCTTTGACCGAACAATCAAACCCGCCCATGTGCCAGCGTATCGCCATAGCTTCTTCGTCTGTAAGGTCTATAAACTTTTGCAAGATGTAGACCGATTTTTCGCCGTGTCCGAAGGGGAAATCTTCGTCTTTTTCATAGGCGTTTACCTGATCCCAGATATACTTTCCCCCGGCGTCTTCCTTAATCTGCCACCTTTGGGCGTTTCTTACTTTTTCTTCGTCATAACACTTTTGATTTTTCTTAACGACTTTATAGGTATTTGCCTTACACAGATCGTGAAAGAGTGCTACTATACGCAGCGACTCATCGTGATTATGGATATATTCTTCTATGCAGTTCGCCGTCTTAACTTCATATACAAGCCTTTGATAGACGTTTATGCTATGAAAGATAAGCCCGCCTTCATAGTTGCCGTGAAACCTCGTACTTGCAGGAGCATTGAAAAAGTCTGTACAGGTTTTTAGATAAGCCATAAGCTTATCTATACCTTTCCTTTTTATTTTGCTTGCAATTCCTACGAAAACTTCCTCAATCGAAGGCTTTTTCTTTTCTTCATTCATAATTTATACCTCGTCTTCGTTATCTTCGTCGTGGTCGTCGAAGTTATCAAAACTATCACCATTACCAAGCATTTTAACTTCTCCGCCGATGAGAGCCTGTTCTTCCTTGACGTCTTCTGCATTATCGTTGTTTACTGTACGTTCCGTGAAAAGTTCGTCGTCGAACATACTCATTTGACCGTCATCTATGGGAGCAAGTTCGTATCTTCCTTCTTCTTCGTTCCATACAAGCTGATATTCGCCTTTCAGGGCGCCGCTCTCCTTATCCTTTATCTGCATTGCAGATGTTATAGCATAGCCGAACTTGGGCTTTTGTATGGTTTTAACACAACCATTACCTGCCTCTCTGTCCGCTATGCTTGCCTGTTCAAGCTTGACAGACAACTTAATTGTGATGTCTGCGCTATCGGTTTCCCTTTGCTGCATATTTCCGATGGTGCGATTGATAATGTTATCAATATCGTTTCGCAAGTCTTCAAATACGCTGTTGTTGATGCTCAATAATTCTTTCATTTTTTACCTCGTCGTTTATAGATTTTATTTGAATTTCAACTCTCGGTTGCTCGTCATAGAATTTTCTTACCATACCATCGACTATCTGATTATCGTCGTGATACGCTATGCCGTTGAGGGCGTCCGTAACCACCTTTGCCATATTGTCAAAATCAGGCTTTTTGGCAGGTCTTATCCTATGAGCAATCATAAGAGAGCGTTTCTTATTTGATACGCTTTTGGGGATTGAGTGGTAGCAATATATCTTCACTTCGAGTTGTTCATCTCTATCAAAGAAGATATTTCCGCATTGACTTTTATACTCAATCTTGATAAGGTTTTCGTAGTTTTCTGTATCTTTCGGGGTGTAGGACTTTGCGTAGCCGCAGACAGTAGTAAACCTCGGTCTGCCTTTCCCCTTCGGATTTCCGTAGACAACAAATCTTGCAACTTTCATTTCTTTCTATCCCTTATAACTTCCTTCGAGTAAACATTTCTGTCGTTTTCGTCGCAAACTTCGAGATAGTAATCGTAGGACTTGTTGCTATCTTTTTTGAGCTGCTTTCCCTGCTTTACTGAATACCCGTTCTTAACGAGTATTCCGGCCAAGCGTTCTCTATCGTCTGTGGAGTCAACAATGATTTTATATTTGTGCTTTATCATTTCTTAACCTTTTTGTCTTCTATCTGATAGACTTCTTTACTTTCCAAGACCTGCATAAATAGTTCTGATTTTGCACGATATTCTGCATTTTCTTTGAGTTTTGGAATAGCCTTTAAAAACCTGTCTTTTTCGTATGAAAGCTCTTTTTTGTCCATGCGCGAGATATTAATTAACTCGCTTAAACTTGTTACATAGAGCCTTATTTCTGCTGATAACGATTGATAAATCCGATTCAACTTTTTTAATGTTTCGTCGCGCTCCCGGTCGTAGTTCAAGTATGCCGACTCATAATTTACAATGAACAATACTTCGTTTAATTCATTCCATAATTCAACGTCTGATTTTTGCAATGACCTTTCACAGAATTCTGACATTTTGTCGCCATCGAAAGACGATTTGATTTCAGGCAACTGCATTACAGGCTCTGTTTGAGGAACTTCTTTGCTTTCAGTATCGTTTAAAAATACAGGTTTAGTCGGAACTGCA
>ERZ1643251.486-NODE-486-length-57112-cov-6.513504_pt1 | contig 57112 bp, 57 predicted proteins | sample MGYA00579261_ERZ1643251 | MGnify/ENA primary metagenome ERZ1643251 (study PRJEB29033, sample SAMEA4952267) | chicken gut metagenome | biome: Broiler Chicken; feature: Gastrointestinal Tract; material: Caecum | place: Ireland | collected 2018 | study: Broiler...
TCCCGCTCCAGTGTAATGGCGATGGCTCCGGCGATCTCAGCATCGTCGTCTACCACCAAAATGCACTCGTTCATGTTGTAACCCTCCTTGAGCCAAGATCAGTATCCCACGTAAATCTTACAGCAGTGCGGGGAAAAGTCTTACGGTTTTCTTACAAAAGCCAAGGGCTGTGATCGCTTTCCCTGCTGTTGGCAGGATTCCCATCAGCAGTCTCTCTTTTGTCGGCACCTGGTTTCATGCGGATATTGCTCTGAGTGTATCAAAAGAGCCGCCGTGATACAAGTAGAGCAGCAAGGATTGAATTCCCGTAATTCCCACCTTTGCTTCCACAAAGGAACTTTTCCAATTTGGTACCACACCTTTTGGGGCGTTCCCTCTGGGGGTATATCGCTTTTTAGAATAGATGAGAATAGAAAGACCACCGAAAGCAGTGCTTTCGGTGGTCTTTGGTACGCCCGGCTGGATTCGAACCAGTGGCCTACAGAGTCGGAGTCTGTCACTCTATCCAACTGAGCTACGGGCGCATATGCTGTTTTTGAACGCCAATATAGTGTAGCAAACTTTTCCCACTTTGTAAAGAACTTTTTTCAGAAAAGATTGTTAAATTATTTCACAACTAGATTGACAACATATTGACAATGTAGTAAGATGAGAAATATGTACATATCAGCGATGGAGGCTGCATGATTTATGAAAAAACAAAACGTATCTGACGCCGTTATTCGGCGTTTGCCCCGATATTACCGCTATCTGGATGATCTCCATGCAAAGGGTGTTGTCCGGATCTCTTCCAGCTCTCTGGGCGGTAAAATGGGCATCACCGCTTCCCAGATCCGCCAGGATCTCAGCTGCTTCGGCGAATTCGGGCAGCAGGGTTATGGATATAATGTAGAGGAGCTGCGTTCTGAGATTGGCCACATTCTCGGAGTGGACAACCATCACCGCATCATTGTGGTGGGCGTAGGCAATCTTGGCCACGCTCTGATGCAGAACTTCCGTTTCAGCGACATCGGCTTTACCCTGGAGGCCGCCTTTGACGTCTCCCCCCAGCTGATCGGCACGGAGGTGGCCGGTGTGCCGGTACTGGATCTGGCTGAGCTGGACCGCTATGTGGAGCAGAACCGGCCTGATGTAGCCGTCCTGACCGTCCCTCAGTCTGTGGCCCAGTCCACCGCTGACCGGCTGGTATCCTTGGGCGTCCGGGGATTCTGGAACTTCACCAATGTGGAACTCTCCAGTGAAATGGAAAATGTCCGCTTTGAAGACGTCCACTTTGCCGACAGCCTGCTTACTCTCAGTTATCGGATTACGGACCGCTGACCCCATCAAAGGAGCCCATATGAAAAAAATACTGACTGCTGCCGCCCTTTTTCTGGCGCTATCCCTATGCCTGACTGTAGCTGTGGCCGGCGGCGGAAGTGCGGGAGATCCTCTTGTCTCACTCTCCTATCTGGAGAGCATTTTCTCTCCCTCCGCTGAATCACAGGTACAGCAAAAGCTGAACCAGGCTGCCGCTTCCACCCGTGAGGAAGCGGATCGCCTGCTCACCGGGATGAAAGCGGATGTCCTGGCCGCCTCTGGTCTGAATACCGCCCTGTCTCCTCAGGAAGCCACCATGAACAGCGGCGATGTCCTCTCCGGTACCACCGGCCTGACTGTGCTGCCCCTGGCGGGAGAAATCCGCCTCACTCTGGCAAAGGGCGATGTTGTAGACGCCACCACCGGCACAGAAGTGCCCACCGACACAATTCTTACCCTGAACCACCGCTATATTGTAGCAGAATCCGCTCTGGCTCGGTTTACCGCTGTATCCCCTACTGCTATTGTCTCCTACGAGGGCTCCTACGCCCTTTCCCTTTCTGAAACCACGCCCAACTATTTTGCCATCGCCAGAGCCCTCCGGGATCTGGATCTGTTCCGCGGGACCGGTTCCGGTATTGGCGAAGGGTTTGATCTCCATCTGACGCCTACCCGCACAGAAGGATTGGTTATGTTCATCCGCATTCTGGGCGAGGAGCAAGCCGCTCTTAGCTGCCAATACACTCATCCCTACACGGATGTGCCCGCATGGGCGGACCGGTATGTAGCCTGGGCCCATCATCAGGGCTATACCAACGGGATAAGCGCTACTCTCTTCGGCTCCTCCCAGGCCATTACCGCCACACAGTATGAGGAATTTCTTCTCCGTGCCCTGGGATATAGCACAGCCGGCGTTGAGGACTATACTACCGCCCTCTCCCGTGCCCGGGATCTGGGGATTCTCACAGAGGGAGAATTCCAGATGCTGTCTCAGGATACCTTCCTGCGTGCCTATGTAGCCTACATCTCTTACTATGCGCTGGATGTCCCCCTCAGGGGTACAGAACAGACACTGGCCCAGCGTCTCCAAGCCGCAGGCCTGTTCAGCGAATATCAGCTGGCCACAGCCCGGATCTTAGTGGATTCTTCCCGTCTGAGCTGACACCATAAAGCCCCTCCTGCATATGATGAACTGAGGCCTTTCCCAGCCTCGCATCTCACAGGAGGTATATGAATATGTGGAATAACAACGGCTTCGGTGGTTACTGGATCATCATCCTGCTCATCCTGTTCTGCGGCTGTGGTAACAGCTGCGGCAACAGCTGTGGCTGCGGCAATAGCTGCGGTAATTGCTGCTGCTGCAACAGCGGAAACAACTGCTGCTGCAATAACAATTGCGGCTGCAGCTGTGGCAACAGCAGCTGCGGCTGCAATGATAACTGCGGCTGCTGATCCTCCGGCACATAAAGCCCCTGCGCTTTCAGCGCAGGGGCTTTCTTCTTCCTCTGTCACCGCATCAGACAGGCGTCCCGCCTGGTGTGTTAAGAATTTATCGATGTATGTTAATATTTTGTCAAGAGCCGTCATCAGGTCTTGAGAATGAAAAGGATCAGGTATAGGATAAAATCAGCTACATATGGGAGGTTATCCAAAAAATGCCTGAAGTATCTAATTTGTTTGTCTGCCTTATGGGTATGGGCGTTACCTTTTTCGGCCTGACCTGCCTGATTCTACTGACCATGCTGATGGGTAAGCTGGTCAGAGGCAAGCAGGAACCCACGCCTGCTGTCCAGGCGGCTCCCGCTCCTGTTCCGGCAGCCAGCAGCGAGCCTAACCGTCAGGAGATGATTGCCGCTGTTTCCGCGGTGCTGGCGGAAGAACTGGGCACCGATGTGTCCGCTATCCGCATTCTTTCTTTCCGGAAGGTATCCTGACCCTCTATTATCTTACAAAACGGCGCGGCTTGTCCTGGTTTGAGGCATGGCCGCGCCGCTTTTATTAGCTGTTAAGAACTTAACAACATCTTAGCAGCTTTTTGTGATATAATAATATTGTTTTAACTGTAATTCTTAGGCCGGCAGCCAGGAGGAGGGATCAGACCGTGCAGGCGTTACATAAAGCTTCCCCAAAATCCCGACGGATTCTGCGGGACTGGCTCATTACCGCAGGTCTCCTTTCCCTGGGAACCCTGCTGAGCTGGCTGCTGATGCTGGTGGACCCGTCGGGCGGTTTTGTTTCCATGATCTTCGTCCTGATGGTCACGCTGACGGCCAGGCTTACCGATGGCTTTGTCTACGGCGTTGTCGCCTCTTTTGTCAGCGTTATCTGTGTCAATTACATCTTCACATACCCCTATTGGGAATTCAATTTTACCATTGCCGGCTATCCCCTGACATTTCTGACCATGCTGTCTGTTTCCGTCATCGTCAGCACCCTTACCACGCAAATCAAGCGGCAGGAGCAGCTGCGTGCCGAGGGGGAGCGGGAGGCTATGCGTGCCAACCTCTTGCGGGCGGTTTCCCATGACCTGCGTACCCCTCTCACCTCCATCATGGGTTCTGTCTCCGCTGTGCTGGAAAATGACGCCGTCCTCACCCCACAGCAGCGGACGTCCCTGCTGCGAAATATCCGCAGTGAAGCCCAGTGGCTGATCCGTATGGTGGAAAATCTGCTGTCCATTACCCGCATAGGAGACGCCGCCACCCGTATCAGCAAAGAACTGGAAGTAGCCGAAGAGGTCCTTGCCAGCGTAGCTGCCAAATTCCAGCAGCGTTTTCCGGAGATCCATCTGGTCCTTGCTGCCCCGGACGATCCTCTGTTCGTCCCCATGGACGCCATTTTGATTGAGCAGGTACTGATGAACCTGATGGAAAATGCCGCCTACCACGGCCACAGCACCCGCATCCACCTGAATGCGGAACGGCAGGGCGAATGGGCTGTATTTACCGTCCGGGACAATGGTTCCGGTATTTCCCCGGAACTGCTTCCCAATATTTTTACCCCTGGAATCCACAGCCAGTCCCACACCTCCGACAAGCGGAGAAATATGGGGATCGGCCTTTCCGTATGCCGCTCCATTGTGAAAGCCCACGGCGGGACCATATCCGCCGCCAACGCTCCCGACGGCGGCGCGGTGTTCTGCTTTACCCTTCCCCTGAAAAACATAGATATGGAGGACATTCCTGATGAAAATCAAGGATAAAATTCTGATAATCGAGGATGAAGCCAGCATCAGCAGCTTTATTGCCACAGTACTGGCCGCTAATAATTACGATACCATGATTGCCCACACCGGTAGCGAGGCCATCACCATGATTACCTCCCACTGCCCGGACCTGATCCTGCTGGATCTGGGGCTGCCGGATATGGACGGCGGGAGCATCCTGAAGTTTGTCCGGGAATGGTCTACCTGTCCCATTATCGTGGTATCCGCCCGGAACTATGAGCGGGACAAGGTGGAGGCACTGGACGCCGGGGCCGACGACTATATCGTCAAGCCTTTCGGCACTTCAGAACTGCTGGCCAGAATCCGCACGGCTATCCGCCACACCCGCACCCATCTGCCCAACGGAGATATCGCCCAGTCCGGTCAGTTCCGGGCCATGGGCCTAACCATTGACTATGACAAGCATCAGGTCATGGTGGATGGTGAAAATGTCCACCTGACCCAGAATGAATACAAGCTGGTATCCCTGCTGGGAAAATACGCCGGGCGGGTGCTGACCTATGACTTTATCATCCGCCAGCTCTGGGGCCCCAAGGCCAAAAGCGACAATCAGATCCTCCGGGTTAACATGGCCAATATCCGCCGGAAGATTGAGAAAAACCCGGCAGAACCCAAATATATTTTTACGGAGATCGGTGTAGGCTACCGCATGGTAGATCCCGACTGACACCCGCGAAGCAGACAGCCGCGGGGGACAGGATACATCCTGTCCCCCGCGGCTGTTATTGCATATAGAAGTTATCGGTATGCCGGGCTACGCCAGATCCACCGGGACCAAGCGATCAATAACAAGGGAATCCGGTTCTGCCAGGCAATCCACCGCCAGCACCTGCACCCCGCCTGCTGCTGCCTGGCGGAGAGCCTGGCCAAAGGCCGGGTCCGTCCGGTCATTGGGCCGGAACACCGTTGGACCCTTCATCTGGATCACAAAGCACACCGCTGCCCGGTACCCTTGCTCTACCGTCCGCAGCAAGCCCCGCAGATGCTTGGCTCCCCGTTGGGTGGGGGCATCGGGAAATCTTACCTCCCCAGCTTCCTCCAGAGTGACACCCTTCACCTCCACAAAAATAGGTCCCTGCCCATCCTCCAGGCGAAAGTCAAAGCGGGAATCCCCCCAGGTAAACTCCGGCCGGATGGCCGTCACCCCCGGCAGAAAGCCGCCGGCAGCCGCCCACTCCCCAAAAGCCTTGTTGGGTGCCTGCGCATCCATATTGATCAGCAGATCCCCCTTGCGCACCGCAATCAGATCATACTGTGTTTTCCGCATGGGATTTCCCGCCCGCTCCAGGTACACCACAGCCCCCGGCACCAGCAGTTCCCGGCAGCGCCCCGTGTTCTTCACATGGCAGATTTCTGTCCTGCCGTCTACCTCCACATGGGCAATAAACCGGTTGGGACGCTGCACAAAACGCCCCACATATACATCTGTGTATCTCATTGTCCGCCTCCCTGTGGTTTTTTTTATCATAACACGGCTCACCAGGAAAAGAAATACTGGACATTTTCGAAAATTTGCGGGAATCGGGGGAAAGTATATTGAATTTCCACGCTTCCTTTGCTATAATTTAGGTATCTTTGCGCAGGTGATTATTGTTAACATTTTCACTTGCAAGCCGCGGGCGCGGAATTTCCGCCCCCGTGTACAGAGTTATTGAAGGAGGAAAGAATCACAATGCCGAACACATTTGTAGTTGCCATGGGTATTGGGACCGTCTTCTTCGGCCTGATCTGCATTATCATCCTCAGCACTCTTATGAGCGCCATTTGCACCAAGCTGGGGAAGAAAAACGCGGCTGCTCCCGCTGCCGCCCCCGCAGTTCCTGCCGCGCCCGCTGTTGACGTTATCCCTAACCGTCAGGCGATGATTGCTGCAATTTCCGCCGCTGTTGCGGAGGATATGGGCACTGATCCCGCCGGTATTCGCATTCTGTCAGTTAAAAAATTGTAATAAAATAATTAGGAGAGGAAAATTGCTATGAAAAAGTATAAAGTTAATGTGAACGGCACCGTTTATGAAATTACCCTGGAGGTCATGGACGGCGCCCCCGCTGCTGCTCCCGCTGCCGCCCCTGCCGCTGCTCCCGCCGCCCCTGCCGCTGCTCCCGCCGCCCCTGCGGCTCCTGCTGCTGTTCCTGCCGGTGGTGAGAAGGTCAGCGCCCCCATGCCCGGTACCATTCTTTCCGTTAACGTTCAGAACGGCTCCGCTGTAAAGAAGGGCGACATCCTCTTTATCCTGGAAGCCATGAAGATGGAAAATGAGATCATGGCTCCCTGCGACGGCACTGTTGCTTCCGTCAGCGTTACCAAGGGCGCTTCCGTTGAGTCCGGCACCCTGCTGTGCGTGATCGGCTAAGGCCGCAGGCACTGGGAGGAATAACATATGGAAGCTATCATGAATTTTATTCAGGATACCGGCTTCTATCGCATTGCCACCGGGGACTGGAAGGTCCTCATCATGATGGTCATTTCCTTTGTCCTCATGTATCTGGCGATCGTCAAGAAGTTCGAGCCCCTGCTGCTTGTCCCCATTTCCTTTGGTATGCTCATCACCAACCTGCCCGGTGCGGAGATGTATCACGAGATCCTCTTCGCCGGTGGCCACGTTAACTGGGAGATCTTCGGCGGCGCTCCTGTTACCGCTGAGCTTCTCACTGAGCTGGCCGGCATGGGCGTGTCCGATGCCGTCCTCAACACCGTAACGGTGGGACAGAGTATTTCTGTTGGCCTGATCGATGTACTGTACCTGGGCGTGAAGCTGGGCATCTACCCCTGCCTGATCTTCATGGGCGTGGGCGCCATGACCGACTTTGGTCCCCTGATTGCCAACCCCAAGAGCCTGCTGCTGGGTGCCGCTGCTCAGCTGGGTATCTTCATAACCTTTGTGGGCTGCCGTCTGTCCGGCCTGTTCAATGAGCTGGAGGCTTCCTCCATCGGTATCATCGGCGGCGCCGACGGCCCCACTGCCATTTTCGTCACCAGCCGTCTGGCTCCCCACCTGCTTGGGCCCATTGCCGTGGCTGCGTACAGCTACATGGCCCTGGTGCCTGTAATTCAGCCCCCCATTATGCGGCTGCTCACCACCAAGGCTGAGCGCGAGATCGTTATGCGGCCTCTGCGTGAAGTCTCCAAGCGTGAAAAGATCGTCTTCCCCGTGGTGGTCACCATCTTCGTGGCCCTGCTGGTTCCTTCCGCCGGTCCCCTGATCGCCTGCCTCATGCTGGGTAACCTGTTCAAGGAGTCCGGTGTGGTGGAGCGTCTGACCAAGACTGCTTCCAACGAGCTGATGAACATCGTCACCATCTTCCTGGGCATCTCCGTTGGCGCCACTGCCACTGCTACTACCTTCCTGTCCCTGCAGACCATTGCCATTATGTGCATGGGCGTGGTGGCCTTTGGCTTCGGTACCGCCGGCGGCGTGCTGCTGGCCAAGATCATGAACCTCTTCCTGAAGGAGAAGATCAATCCCCTCATCGGCTCCGCCGGCGTGTCTGCCGTGCCTATGGCCGCCCGTGTCTCCCAGGTGGAGGGCCAGAAGGCCAACCCCGGCAACTTCCTGCTGATGCACGCCATGGGCCCCAACGTGGCCGGCGTCATCGGTTCCGCCATCGCCGCAGGTGTGCTGATGGCCCTGTTCGGTTAATCCTAAGGAGGATCCTGCTATGGAAAAAATGGAATTCCTGTCCAAAAAGCCTTTGCTCATTACGGACACCATTCTCCGTGATGCTCACCAGTCTCAGGCGGCTACCCGCATGACCATCGACGACATGCTCCCCGCCTGCGAGATTCTGGACTCCATTGGCTACTACTCTCTGGAGTGCTGGGGCGGCGCCACCTTTGACGTGTGCATGCGCTTCCTCAACGAAGATCCCTGGGAGCGTCTGCGCAAGCTGCGCAAGGCTCTGCCCAACACCAAGCTGCAGATGCTTTTCCGCGGCCAGAACATCCTGGGCTACAAGCACTACGCCGATGACGTGGTGGATGCCTTCTGCCGCAAGAGCATTGAAAACGGCATTGACATTATCCGTATCTTCGACGCCCTTAACGATGTGCGTAACCTGGAGCAGGCCATCAAGTCCACCAAGAAGTACGGCGGTATCGTGGAAGCTACCCTCAGCTACACCATCTCCCCCATCCACAACGAGGATTACTTCGTGAAGATGGCCAAGGAGCTGGAGCAGATGGGCGCTGATACCCTGTGCATCAAGGATATGGCTAACCTCCTGCTGCCTCTGGACGCCTACTCCCTGGTCAAGCGTCTGAAGGAGAGCGTGAAGATGCCCATTCACCTCCACACCCACAACACCACCGGTACCGGCGATATGGTTTACCTCATGGCTGCTTACGCCGGCGTGGATATCGTGGATACTGCTCTGAGCCCCCTGGCCAACGGTACCTCTCAGCCTGCCACCGAGTCCCTGGTGGCCACTCTGAAGGGCAGCGTCCGGGATACCGGTCTGGATCTTACCAAGATGAGCGATGCTGCCGTCCACTTCCGGAAGGTTGCCAAGCGCCTCAAGGATACCGGTTCCCTGGATCCCAAGGTGCTCAACGTGGATACCAACACCCTGCTCTATCAGGTCCCCGGCGGCATGCTCAGTAACCTCATCAGCCAGCTCAAGCAGGCCGGCAAGGAGGACAAGTACTACGACGTGCTGGCCGAGATCCCCCGGGTCCGCGAGGACTACGGATATCCTCCCCTGGTTACCCCCTCTTCCCAGATCGTGGGTACCCAGGCCGTGATGAACGTCATCATGGGCGAGCGCTATAAGACCTTTACCAAGGAATCCCGTGCCGTCCTGAAGGGTGAGTACGGCGCTCTTCCCGGCAAGGTCAACGAGGAGGTTCGCGCCAAGGCCGGTATCAAGCCGGAGGACGTGATCACCTGCCGCCCCGCCGATCTGCTGGAGCCTGAGCTGGAGAAGTACAAGGCCGAGTTCAAGGATCTGGCCAAGAGCGAAGAGGATGTTCTGAGCCTGGCTCTGTTCCCCCAGGTGGCTCCCAAGTTCCTGGCCTGGCGGGATGGTCCTCATGATGCTCCCGCCGCCGCTCCTGCGGCTGCCGCTGCCAAGCCCGCTGCCGACCCCAACGCCGTCCGCGAGCTGTATGTGGAGGACAAGAGCATCTAATCTTCCCTTGCATATGTATAAAAAAGATCCCCACTGCCATAGGGCAGCGGGGGTCTTTTTTACTTTAGGCTCTATCCGGCGACTATTATGTCCGTCGCTCCCACGTCCTCGCCATTCATCAAATTCCAGGGCCTGGAAAATCCTTTGTCAGTGCAGCTTTACCGCTGTACCGTAGGCAATCACCTCTGCGGCCCCCTGCATCACTGCGGCGGAGCCATACCGGACATTCACTACCGCATCGGCTCCCAGGGCCTCCGCCTCATCCACCATCCGCTTGGTAGCGATCTGGCGGGCTTCAATAAGCATCTCAGTGTATCCCACGATTTCACCGCCTACCAGGGTCTTCATACCTGCCATAAAATCCCGGCCAATATTCTTGGACTGGACTACGGTGCCCTTTACCATCCCCAGGGCTTCAATCTCCTTGCCGGGGACATAATCAATGTTCAAAAGCAGCATATCCTTTTCTCCTTTTCCGGTACAGAATGTACCTCTTTTCTATGTTGGGGAGGCTGGATCTATCCGTATTGTACCTCCCAAAGCGCACAGCATCAATATTTTTTTGCGTCCTCTTCCTCGCCGCTCTTCAGCTCCCGGAGACGCTGACGCAGCGCGGCGATTACTCCCAGGATCATTGCCAAAACCACCAGTGCGTAAACGACCAGAAACATGGTGGCCAAATGGATGCCAAAGACCATCGTCTCTCCCAACGCTGCTACCACACTGGCCAATATCAGCCCGAAAATAACCACCATAACCAGGGCAGCTACCGCTGCGGCTACCCCTTTTCGCCTTTTTTCAGTATCGTCTTGCATCTTCCGCCTCTCCTTTCCCAATTTCCCGTATCCGCTGAATCAGGGCCAGCAGGATCCCTAAAATAGCCGCCGCCGGCAGCGCTGTCAGAAAGGCCAGCAAAGGAAGGGGCGGCGCTTCCTCCGGGGCTATTACCGCCGACCAGCATATCATCAGCATCAGGCTGCCCATCAGCAAAACACTGACTGCCGCCGCCAGAGCGGGGCCCACATACCGGATGCGGATATCCTGCCGCTGCCGGTCCAGGAAAGTAGCGCCGGCTTCCTCCAGCATCTCCATCTCCTCCAAGATCGCCCCGGCATCCAAAGCATCCAGCCGCTCTTCCCTGTCCCGCAGGGACCGGCACAGCTCCTCCGCCTTCTCCAGATTCTTCCGTTCCCGCTCCAGAGTTACCAGGTGACGGCGCATGCCATCCCCCACAGTATGGGAACCGGACAGCATCTGGCGGATCTCCGGGATGGGCACGCCCAGCTTCCGCATGAGCTTGATCCGGCGAAGGGTCTCTATCTCTGCCTCTCCATATTCCCGGTAACCATTTTCACTATTGCGCCGGGGTGAGAGAAGCCCTTGCTCTTCATAGAAGCGGATGTTCTTTTTGGTAACCCCCACCAAGGCTTCCATCTCGTTGATTTTCACACCATTTGTCCCTCCTCTATCTACCACTATATACCTTCCCCCTGGTGGAAGGTCAAGAGAAATGTCCATGTTTCCATCATTTTTTTACCTGGCCGCCTGGACAGATTTGACAGGGCCGCCCCCGTGGGGTAGAATAATGATGCTATACAGCTATCCATAAGCAAGGAAGTGGTATCTATTTCTCACTATATGCATTCCTGCGCTGTAACCTATGCAGACGTAGGTATAGACGGTCGTCTGTATCACAAAGGCGCACTGCGGCTCCTTCAGGAGGCCGCAGCTATCAACTCCCAGCAGTGCGGCTATGGGCTTCTCAACGCGGAGGAGACAGGCGTATGCTGGATCCTCACCGGATGGCGGGTCCAGCTGCTGGAACGTCCCCTGTGGAACACCCCGCTTACTGTGGAAACCTGGCCCCGGACCATGGACGGGTTCCTCTCTGATCGTGATTTTCGTATTTTCTCCGGTGATCAGCTGATTGCCAAAGCCGCCTCCCGGTGGTGTCTGGTCAGCACCCACACTGGTCGTGTTACCCGGGTGACTGAGACGATACGCTCCGCCTATGCCCTGGATCCGCTGGCAATGTTTTCTGACAACCTTCACACCAATGGGAAAAGCGACGAAACCGCAGTGGAGAGCTTTTCCTGCACCGTAGGCCGCCGGGACATTGACACCAACCACCATGTCAACAACCTCCACTATCTGGATTATGCTCTGGAAGCACTTCCTCAGGAGCTCTTTGACCATGTCCCGGACACCCTGGAGATCGTCTATCGCAAGCAGATCCTCCTGGGCACTCCCATCCGCTGTCTCTATCAGAAGACTGCCGACGGCCGTCATCAGGTGGAAATCCGCAGCGGCGAAGAGGACTCCCCCGTCCACCACGCTTTCCTTTGGTTCTACTAAATTTAACAGATAGGAGATCGCCATGAACGACCTGCTCACCTTTATTGATCGCAGCCCCAGTCCCTTCCACGCCGTGGACAACCTGTGCCGGGAACTGGCAGAGGCCGGCTATACCCGTCTCTCGGAAAGCAGCTCCTGGCAGCTGGCCCACGGCGGGAAATACTTTGTCACCCGCAACGGCTCCGCTCTTTTGGCCTTCCGGATTCCCCGGGCGGGTTTTACCGGCTTTCTCTTCTCCGCCAGCCACAGCGACGCCCCCACCTTCCGGGTAAAAGAAAACGCGGAGATGGCCGGCCCTGACGGCTACCTCCGTCTGAATACCGAGGGCTACGGCGGCATGCTCTGCGCCCCCTGGCTGGACCGCCCTCTGACGGTAGCCGGCCGGGTGCTGGTCCAGGCCGGCGACGCTATTGAGACTCGGCTGGTCTATGTGGACCGGGATCTGCTGATGATCCCCAATGTGGCCATTCATATGAACCGGGATGCCAACAACGGCTACAAGTATGACCGCAAGAGCGACATGGTACCCCTGCTGGGATTGGGCAAGGATACCGGAGCCTTCCGCGCCCTGATTGCCCAGACCGCCGGCTGCACCGAAGCCGACATTCTGGGCTGGGATCTGGTACTGGCGCCCCGGGAGAAGGGCCTGGTGTGGGGCCTTGACAACGAGTTTGTCTCCTCTCCCCGGCTGGACGACCTCCAGTGCGCCTACGGCTGCTTCCGTGGCTTCCTGGCCGCCAAGGACAGCGACAGCATCCCCGTATTTGCCCTTCTGGACAATGAGGAGGTGGGCAGCCTCACCAAGCAGGGCGCCGACGGCACTTTCCTCAGCGACCTGGTGGACCGCATCTGCGCCGCTCTGGGCAAGGACCGTGCCACCGCCGTGGCCAACAGCTTCCTGGTCTCCGCCGACAATGCCCACGCCGTCCATCCCAACCATCCGGAATACGCCGATCCCACCCACCGGCCGGTGATGAATGGCGGTATTGTCATCAAGCACGGCACCCGTTACGCTACTGACGCCGCCGCCCAGGCGGTATTTACCGCCCTGTGCCGTCAGGCCGATGTGCCGGTACAGCACTTCTTCAACCGCTCTGATATGGCCGGCGGCTCCACCCTAGGCAATATTGCCAATGCCCATGTGTCTATGAACACCGTGGACATCGGCCTTCCCCAGCTGGCTATGCACTCCTGCTTTGAAACGGCAGGTGTCAAGGACACCGATTACCTGGTAAAGGCCATGACCGCCTTCTATGGCGCCTGCCTCCGGGAAGAAAACGGCCGCTTTACCCTGGCGTAAGCCAGCCTGGGCACCACTGGGGAAACCAACCCCGCTGTAGACGACCACCACCGGAGAGACGTGAGACTGTATCCAGTACACCTACTCCACCAGGATTACCCGCAGCGAAGGAGGGGTTATCAGCCTCTGCACAGCCTGGAGAAGTTGCCGGGCATGCTGCCCTGGCCGCTGATGGGAAAATACCCTACCAACGTCACCGGAACGATAAAAGGGGCCTGCCCGGATCCATCGGGCAGGCCCCTTTTTTCTGCATATACGGCTGATGCTGTCAGCTCCACGGGAACAGGTGGGATATATCCTCCACCTGGCCAAAGGATGTGTACAGGATAAAAATCATTATTCCGTTAAATACCAGCAAAGCGGCGCACCCGATCAGCAGGCTGATCTTTTCCCACGGCTTTCCCGCCAGTTTCTCTGTGCTCCTTGCCATAAACCGCAGAAAAAAGCCAAACAGCACTACGAAGGACGGCAGAATCAGCACCTCGAAGGGGCTTCCCCACCGTGTCACCAGCCCCGCGCCGTCATAGTGGGCAGGGATCTGGTCCGGAAGGAGGGGCAGAGAAACAAGTGCCATGGCCAGGGGCAGAAACATCAGCCCATAGAACAGCTTTCTATACCACTTCACGGAAGCCTCCTTTCCATCCGGCAGGGATGAAGCAAGATCGGGGAAAATCCACTGTCAGTTTTTCCTCGTGGCAGACAGTTCTCCTCTGTTGTCTTCATCATACCACAGCACCGCGCAAAAGTCGTAACAGCACGATGACAATGCCGGTATGAAGGGCGCCTTGCGAATACAGCAACACCGGCGGAGGTGATGACCTCCGCCGGTGTCCGCTTCTGCCGTCAGCGCAGCAGAGGCTGGAGCTGGCGGCCCCCCAAAGCCGCGTCGATGGTCTCCTCCAGCAGGGAGAAATCCGCCATCAGCGAGCAGGGCTTCTTTTTCGGATCGTCCTGGCCGAAGGGCACAAAATAGTAGTTCTTCCGGGTCAGCAGCTCGCCGATATTTCGGGCCGCAGCACTGAGACCGTCGTTGGTGGCCAGGGCAATGACCACAGGACGGCCGTTACGCAGATGGGCTTTTGCCGCCATGGTGACAGCAGTGTCCGTGATGCCGCCTGCCAATTTGGCCAGGGTGTTGCCCGTACAGGGAGCAATCACCAGTATGTCCAGCAGTCCCTTTGGCCCGATGGGCTCCGCCTTCACTACGCTGTCTATGGGCGCTTTACCGGTCAGCCGCTCCACCGCAGCAGCCAGCTCCGCCGCGGTACCAAACCGGGTATCCGTGCAGCGGCAATTCTCCGACAGGATAGGCGTAATCTCCTTATACCGCCCACACAGCTTCTCCAGTTCCCCCAGCACCTGGCCATGGGTACAGAAGGAGCCGCACATGGCAAAGCCTAGGCGTATGTCTTTCACATGGGTTCACCTCGTTCCTCCAATATGTGCCGGATGCTCTCCCGGATAGCGGCCGCAGCGGTACGGGGGGCCACAGCCCCCGGCAGTCCAGGCGCCCGGATCAGGCGGCGGCCCAGGGCCTTAGCGGCCCGGCTGTCCACTCCGCCGGGAGCGGAAGCAAGCTCCAGAAGCAGGCACCCCTCCTTTGTTTCCGCCAGCCGGGAAGCATCCAGGAGGAGGGCGGGAACGGTATTGAAAATCAGATCAAAGGCTTCCAGCCTGCCGGGTAAATCCTTAACCGCCAGACTGGTAAAGCCCAGTGCCTCGATCCAGGCCAAATCACCGTATTTCCGTGCGGCCACGGTTACCTGAGCCCCCATGCCCTTGAGTCGGTCCGCCAAAAGCTTTCCGGTCCGCCCAAAGCCCAGCACCAGACACCGGCTGCCATGGATGGTGGTATCCGTGGCCTCCATGGCCCGCTGGATAGCGCCCTCCGCTGTGGGTACAGCATTGGTTACCTGGATCTCCTCCCGGCGGTAGTAGTCCACCACTGTCAGGCCAAACTCCGCCATCAGCCGGGGCCCCAGCTCCTCCGTCATACCGCCCAGTATCAACTGGTCGTAGCGCAATCGAGGCCAAAGCTGCTCCGGATCCAGCTCTGTCTCTGTCAGCGGAAGATTCAGACCACCCTCCCGGCACACCGGCAGCGGCAGCACCAATATCTCCGCCTCCAGAGCCATGTGCAGCGGCACAGGCCGAGGGCCATCTCCTTTTTCCAGGCCCCAGGTTACCACGTCCTGTCCTTCCTCCAGCAGCATCTGTGCCAGATACACCTGCCGCATATCTCCACCGATTATGGCAATACGTCGTTGCATACCCATCCCCCCTCTGCCTCAGTCTATGCTTCAGGCAGAAAAGGGGAACCGCCTGCCGGGGCGTTTTCCCGGCAGGCGGTTCTTTTATGCTGTGTGCTTTACAGGCTCCCTTGTCTCTGTTTTCAGTGGGACATCAGTTCTGCTCCTCACGGTGCCGAATCAGCTCCTCCAGTGTTTTGCACAACACGGCAAAATCAATGGGCTTGGAAATGTGGCCGTTCATCCCCGCTTCCGTGGTCTTTGCAATATCCTCTGCAAAGGCGTTGGCCGTTACCGCCACAATCGGAATCGTTTTGGCGTCCGGCTTATCCAGAAGGCGGATCGCCCGGGCCGCCTCGCAGCCATCCATTTCCGGCATCTGCATATCCATCAAAATGGCGTCAAAGGAACAGGGAGCCATGGATTGGAACAGCGCTACCGCCTCCGCCCCGTTATAGGCCTGCACCACTTCCATGCCGTTCATCGTCAGCATTTCCGTGGCGATTTCCATGTTCAACTCATTGTCCTCCGCCAGCAGGATCCGGCGGCCATGCAGGTCCGGGATCTCCTCCTCGGGCTTCTCCTTGCCCTCCTGCTCATCTACGCGCTTTACCGTGGCCATAGGCAGCGTCACCGCAAACCGGCTGCCCTCGCCCAGCACGCTCTCCACCGTGATCTCTCCGCTCATCTGCTGCACCAGGCTCTTGACAATAGGCATACCCAGACCGGTACCTACGGTGGAACGGTTGGCAAAGTGAGTCTCCCGGGCATAGGGATCAAAAATATGCTGCAAAAAGTTCTCTGTCATTCCGATGCCCGTGTCTTCTACTGTGAGCTGGTACTTGCTGTGCTGCTGAAAATCGTACTGCCGCAGGGACACTGTGATACTGTCTCCCGATTCGCTGTACTTGATGGCGTTGGATACCAGGTTGTTGAGGATCTGCCCCAATTTGAAGGCGTCACCCATCACATAGTCGTCCTGAATATCCACCTGTACGCTCAGGCTCTTCTTTTCCCGCAGCGCCTGGTCACGGAAAATGGAAATTCCCTCTTCCAGGAAGTCCCGAATGTTGAACTCCTTGTATTCCAGAGTATTCCGACCGGACTCCAGGCGGGAGAGCTCCAGGATGTCGTTGATGAGGGTGAGCAGCTGCTTGCCGGAAAATACGATCTTCCGCATATAGCCGTCCACCTTGTCCCAGTCCCCCCGGTTCTTCTGGGCCAGCTCCGAAAGGCCGATGATGGCGTTGAGGGGCGTGCGCATGTCGTGGGACATACTACTGAAAAAGGCGCTCTTTGCCTTGGTGCTCTTTTTCGCCGTTTCCAAAGCCTCCTGCAGGATCAGCGTATGCTGCAGCTGCTGCCTCTTTTCAATATCCACCTCCCGGAAGCACAGGATTACCTCATCCGGCGCCAGCTTCCCATCATAAAGGGTACGGATATTTACCCACTTGTATGTATCTCCAAAACGACGCTGATAATCGCCGCCGTAATCTGCCACATGGGCCGCCACCCGCTGGCGGATGCTGTCCAGGGAGAAGCTCACCTCGAACTCCTGGTAGGTGCTGGGCTCCACCAGTCCCTTCACCGCGTCCAGCAGGGTCTGGTAGCTCCCGGCGGGGGCCAGGCGTCCCGCCATATCCTCCGCGCATTTGATGACCTCGTAATTCCCAAGCTGGTAATTTACCCGATAAATGGCGTAGAAGGAATCGCCCAGAATATGGATGGTATTATCTGCCTTGGCCATTTTCCGGCTGTTGACAATGTCCCTGACCACCATGGCCGCCAGAATCAGGAACAAAATCACGGATATGACTACCATCACCATAATGGTAACATTTCGCTCCCCCACGAGCACTTCCTCAAAGGGAACTGTCAAAATTACCGTCCAGCCGTTGCTCATTTCATAGTAATAGGCTCCTCGCTGCACGCCTTCCAGATCACGGAAAGAGGCGTCATAGGCAGACAGCTCTCCGCTGATGACCCCCTGATACAACTGATCAGTAAAGCTTTGCAGCACCTCCGGCGACTCATTCCAGCGGTTGTTGGTGTAAATCAGGGTTCCAGTGGAATCCACCAGATAAAAGGATGCCTCATCAGGCAGGGAATGGTCCTCATGACCGCTGTGGAAATTACCCGGGAAGATGTCCATGGCCAGTACGTTGTCAGACCCCGCAAAGCGCATGGCAGCTGTTACTACCGTCTCTCCGGTAATGGCACCCAGGTAGGCATCGGTATATACCATATCCCCATCGGCCTCCAGGGCCTCCTTATACCATGCAGTCTCCGCATAATTATAGTCTGCATCCCCATCCCAGGGATTGGCGGCAATGATTTCTCCATTAATTACCGCATAGGGATCCACAACGTTCTCTCCAATGATGGAAGCCAGCTTATCAAAATAGCTGTGCAGCCATTGCTGGATTTCGTCCTGCCCCGCCCCAGAGGTAGTCAGCTCCTCTACATATTGAACCCCCAGCTCCATGAAGTTTCGGAAGGTCGCAATATGCATCTCCTCCTCCGCCGCATAGCTCTGGGCCAGCGACGTTCCCATGACCTGGACATTCTGCAGCAGCTTTGTCCGTACTAGTGACACTCCAAAAAACAGCAGAAATACAAAAACAATCAGCAGCAAAATACTGAGTATCGTATTGGCAGATAATCTTTTTCTCGTCTGGACGGGCAAGCTCCTCGCCCCCTTTCAAGTCTTTCCTATCGCTGCTTTCACAGGCGCCGTTTCACAGAAAGGCTGCCCGCCGCGGGATCTCTCCGCGGCGGGCAGCCCCACCGATTTGCCGCGTCCTTTAAAGCACGCTTAATACTTCTGGATGTCGTCGAGATCCGCCACAAACACCACCACGCCGCCGACACTCATCTGTACCGGCATGACAGGAATAGCGGGGTTGGGTCCGCCTGCGGACATGGACAAATCAGAATAGGTCATCTGCTGCCGACGTCCGGCGCACTGCTTGAGGATGTCCAGGGCGCCCTGCAGACGGGCCTCCTCCACACCAATCATCAGCGTCATACTCTTCTTCTTCAAAAAGCCGCCGGTGGAGCTAAGGACAGTGGCAAAAAAGCCGCCTCGATTCAGCTCATCCACAGTATCAGCGTAATCATCGCCCTGCAGGACTGCCAAAATCAGCTTTTTCTTCGTTGTCTCCTTGTCCATATGGTTCACCTCATTCTGTCAGGATCGATCCTGGGATCGTACTTCCATTATACCCGTTCTTCCAGCATTTGCAAGTAAAAATCTGAGGACTTTCACCGTTTCTTTGGGAAAAGTCTTCGGTTGCCAGAAAAAGAAAAATGTGTTATTCTGTCGGAAACCACTCCAAGGAGTCCTGCCATGTCTTACCAATACCTGCTCTTTGATGCGGATAATACGCTCTTTGACTTCGACGCCGCCGAACGAAATGCCCACCAAAAACTATGCCGGGAATACGGCCTCGCCTTCTCTGAGGAGGGCTATCAACTCTACCACCAGTGCAACGCCCAGCTCTGGCATGAATTTGACCTGGGTCGCTGCACCAAGGAATACCTGTTGGTGGAGCGTTTCCGCCGTTACCTCGCCATCACCGGTGAAAGGGCCGATCCGGAAGCGCTTAATATTGCCCACCTTCAGGCCCTGGGGGAAGGGGCCATTCTCCTGCCGGGAGCTTTGGAGCTGTGCCGGCAGCTGGCCGTAAACCACAAGCTGTATATTCTCACCAATGCTGTGGCCTCCGTCCAGCGCCAGCGGTTTGAGCGCTCCCCTATCGCTTCCTTTTTTCAGGGAGTCTTTATCTCCGAGGACATCGGCTGTGGCAAGCCCAGCCGGGAATATTTCGACTATGTGTTCCGGGTTGTCCCCGAACTGAACCCGGACAACGCCCTGGTCATCGGAGATTCTCTTTCCAGCGATATCCAGGGGGCCAACAATGCGGGGCTGCCCTGCTGCTGGTTCAATCCCAAGGCCTTGCCCCGGCCCGATCACCTGCGGATCGATTACGAGATCCGGACTTTGGAAGAGCTTTTGCCTATCGTATCGTAAAATTCCATTGAAAAGCCGGCCTGGAAGCGCTGCTTTCCAGGCCGGTTTCTTTCTTTACAATATGCGGGGAAAGACGCCAGTCAGTCTCTCCGTTGGGCTGCCAGCGCCCGCAGCAGAGCGATTTCCTCCCCGTGGCCGGCATCATCAGTGGGTGTTTCCAGCAGGAAGGGCAGCTGCCGCAGGGCCGGGTGGGTAATCACCCGGAGAATGGTCTCCGTTCCCAGGGTTCCCTCCCCAATCCGGGCATGACGGTCCTTCCGGCTGCCGGGAGGATTAAGGCTGTCGTTGATGTGAATGGCATGCAGCCGGTGCAGGCCCACCACCCGGTCAAATTCCGTCAGCACGCCGTCCCAGTCGCCGATGACGTCATAACCACCATCGGACATGTGGCAGGTGTCCATGCACACCCCCACCTTCTCCGGGCACACCACCTGGTCCAGAATCATGCGCAGCTCCTCGAACCGCCCGCCAATCTCGCTGCCCTTCCCCGCCATGGTCTCCAGCAGCACAATGGTCTGCTGTTCCGGGCGGATCACCCAGTTGAGCATCCCCGCGATCAGGCGGCAGCCCTCCTCCAAACCCTGTCCCACATGGCTGCCGGGATGGAAATTATAGTAGTTCCCCGGCAGATACTCCAGAAGAGCCAGGTCCTCTCCCATCATCCGCTCCGCTAGGCGACGTATACCGTCATCCCGGGAACAGGGGTTCATAATATAAGGAGCGTGGGCCACAATGGGCCCAAAGGCGTTTTCCGCCATCAGCTGCCGCAGCCGCTCCAGATCTGCCGGATCCGTGGCCTTGGCCCGGGCTCCCCGGGGGTTGCGGACAAAGCACTGGAAGGTATTGGCGCCAATTTTCAGCGCCGTCTTCCCCATTTTTTCAAATCCTCCCGCGGAGGACAGATGGGCACCAAGATACATTATCCTTGTTTCTCCTTTGCGTATGTCAGAAGGATTTCCCGGTCGTTGGGCAATTTCTCCTCAATCACCTGTTCCAGCAGCTCCCGCAGCATATTCCCTACCGCCGGGCCCCGGAAGCCCAAAGCCGTGAGATCTCCGCCCCGAACCGCCAGCTGTCCCAAAGAAAAGCAGCTACCCTGGGCGATGACCAGGTTCAGAAGATCCTCCCACTGGTCTATGAGCTTCTGCCGATCCCGGTAGGCCGGAGCCTGAGCCAGGTTGTCCCCCCGCTTTACCGCCAGCAGCAGCCGCAGCGTCTCCTCTCCGTACCGGGCCAGGTTCCGCCGCACCGACCGCTCGCTGAGAGGCAGCTCGCAGTCATGGCGCTCCACCAGGGTCAAAATCACCTTCTTGCTGTGATTATCAAAGCGCAGGCGATCCATAACAGCCTCCGCTTTTTTCACACTTTCCCGCCAATGACCGTAGAAATGGCCCCGGCCATCCTCCCCCAGGGAGAAAGTCTCCGGCTTTCCCAGATCATGGAGCAGCATGGCCCACCGCAGCACCGGCCGGGGTGGCACCGCAGACACTGACCGTACTGTATGCTCCCACACATCGTAACAGTGGTAAGGGCTGCGCTGGTCAAAGCCCACGCAGGGAACAATCTCCGGCAGAAACACCGCCAGGATCCGGGGATATTCCAGCAGCACCTCCGCCGCCCAGGGGCCGCAGAGGAGTCCCGTCATCTCCACATAAATCCGTTCAGGGGCGATATTTTCCAGAAGGTTCCGGCAGCGATCCATGGCGGCAGCAGTCTCTGCCTCAATGGAAAACCCCAGCTTGGCGGCAAATCGCAGCCCTCGCATGATGCGCAGAGCGTCCTCCCGGAACCGCGCCTCCGGATTCCCTACTGCCCGCAGCACCCCGGCGGCCAGATCCGTGCGACCGCCAAAGGGATCCCGCAGCTCACCCCGGAGATCCATAGCCATGGCATTTACCGTGTAGTCCCGCCGGGAGAGATCCTCTTCCAGAGAGGAGGTAAATTCCACATGGTCCGGGTGGCGGTTGTCCAGATACTCCCCGTCCCGTCGAAAGGTAGTGACCTCTACCCCCCGGCCGCCGCCCACCGTGACAGTACCGTGCTTGAGGCCTGTGGGCAGTGCGTCCTTGCCGAAGAGGGCCACGACGTCCTCAGGCCGGGCGCTGGTGGTCACATCCCAATCCCCCGGGTCCCGACCCAGCAGCATATCCCGCACGCCTCCGCCTACGCACCAAGCTTCCCAGCCAGCAGCCTCCAGACGGACCATAATATCTTTTACAGAGTCCGGTATACCAACCACCGGCTTCACCTCGCTGTACCCATGATGGATCTCTGTCTCTCTCAGCAAACTTTTCCTCACATTTTCTGTCAGAGACACGCATAAAGCTTTATGGAAAACGCACATAGTAGGAGAGGAATTCCATATTGCAATGCTTTTGCGGATATAGTATAATACAATTCTGCGAAAAAGGCAAATACCGGCCAAAAGCCGTTCGGGAAGGAACCTGTTCCATGACCCATATCAATACCAAAATCCAGCCCTATATCGTTCCCGGCCGCCGGGTCCACCTCTCCGGTATCGGCGGCGTTTCCATGTGTCCTCTGGCAGAGGTCCTGCACGGCATGGGCCTGAAGGTCCAGGGCAGTGACATGAAGGACAGCGCCACTGTGGAGCACCTGAGGAGCCTGGGTATCCCTGTCACTGTGGGCCACAGCGCCCAGGACATTGAAGGGGCGGAGTTTTTGATCCGTACCGCCGCCATCCATGATGACAACCCCGAAATCGCCTCTGCCCACCAGAAGGGTATCCCTGTTTTTGAAAGGGCAGAAGCCTGGGGCGCCATTATGCAGCGATACGAAAACGCGGTGTGCATTGCCGGCACCCACGGCAAAACCACTACCACCGCCATGACCACTCACATTTTTATGGCCGCCCACGCAGATCCTACCGTTATGATCGGCGGCACCCTCCCCATGCTCCACAGCGGCTACCGGGTGGGCAAAGGAGATACCATTATCCTGGAATCCTGCGAATACTGCAACAGCTTTCTCCACTTTTTCCCCACTGTGGCAGTGGTGCTGAATGTAGATGCCGACCATCTGGACTTTTTCAAAGATCTGGACGACATCAAGCACTCCTTCCGCCGCTTCGCCCAGCTGGTACCTGCCGACGGCCACATCGTCGCCAACGCTGACGATCCCGGCGCCATGGACGCATTGAAAGGTCTGTCCCTGTTTACCTTTGGCCTGGATCATCCGGCAGATTGCCGGGGGGAGAACCTCCGCTGGGATCACGGCGCCGCCTCCTTTGACATCGTCATCCACGGGCAGGTTTACACCTCCCTGACCCTCCATACCGCCGGACGGCACAACGTTCTCAACGCTCTGGCCGCAGCCGCAGCCGCCTACCTTCTCGGTATTTCCGGCGAAGCGGTAAAAAACGGTTTGGAAGGTTTTTCCGGCGCCGGACGCCGCTTTGAATATAAAGGTGAATACAACGGCGCTAAAATATATGACGACTACGCCCATCACCCCGGTGAGCTCCACGCCCTCCTCACTACCGCGAAAAGCATGGGGTATCAGCGGGTGATCTGTGCGTTCCAGCCCCACACCTATTCCCGGACCAAGAGTCTTTTCCATGATTTTGTCCGGGAACTGCGGGCAGTGGACAAAGTAGTTCTGGCCGAAATTTTTGCTGCCAGAGAGACCAACACCATCGGTATCTCCTCCGCCGACCTGGCCAAAGAGATCCCCGGTTCCATTTACTGCCCTACTCTCACCGACGTAGCGGATGAGCTGCGCCGCCTGGCCCAGCCCGGCGACCTGATCCTTACCGTAGGCGCAGGAGATATTTATACTGTCGGCGAAGCCCTGGTAAAGGGTTAAGACCGGCCTATTCCTTCATCACATAAGAGAGGTCTGCCATGACGGTTTCACCTATTTACACCACTGCCCCCACCCAGGGGCTTACCAGTGAGCAGGAGACAGTCTTTGCCGCCCTGGAACAGCTTCATATCCCCTACCAGCGGGTGGAGCATGAATATGCCAACACCATGGAGGACTGTAAGGCCGTCAGCGCCGTACTGGGGGTGGATGTGTGCAAAAACCTGGTCCTCTGCAACCGGCAGAAAACCCAGTACTACCTCCTTACCATGCCCAGCGACAAGCCGTTTCACACCAAGGATCTGTCCCACCAGATCGGCTCTGCCCGGCTGAGCTTTGCTTCCCCGGAGGCTATGGAAGAATTGCTGCGGACCCCGCCGGGCTCCGCCTCCATTCTCTCCCTTCTCTTCGACAAGGAGCACAAAGTGCAGCTGGTGATGGACCGGGAGACAAAGGACTGCGATTATTTTTCCTGTCACCCCTGCAAGAGTACCGGCACCCTGAAGCTGCATACCAGCGATGTACTCAACGTGTTCCTCCCATACACCGGCCATGAACCCTTGGTGGTGGATCTGCCCCGCTATGAGGAGGATCAGGCATAAAGCGCAATCTCCCCTTTCCCACAGATAATAATAACGCCGCCGGCAAATGCCGGCGGCGTCTTTTTCTTTTTTCCCGGTGAGGAGAAAAGGACTAAGGCCGCTGTCTTTTTCCTTGCCTGACGGCTTTGCTGCCCGGTTACTCGCTCTTAATGGCCTCCAGGGCCGGGATCTGCACTGCCTTGTTGGCAGGGTAATAGCCGGAGCCAAGGCCGATGAAAACGGAGAACACCACGGCAAACAGCAGCAGCCACGGCGGGATCACCGACACCCGGCTTACGTTCTCTCCTCCCAGCACCGCTCCCGCCAGGTTTTCCAGGGAAAGGCCACCCAGGGACACCAGGTTGATGACCACCGACGCAACAAAGCTGATTACGCAGCCTACCACCCCGCCAATAAGGCCGATGGCCCCTGCTTCAGAAAGGAACATTACCCGGATATCACTGACATAGCAGCCCAGAGCTTTCATAATACCGATTTCCCGGGTACGCTCAGAGATAGACATGATCATGGTGTTGGTAATGCCCAGAGCTGCTACGAAAAGGGAGATCGCACCCAGGCCTCCCAGCATCATCTGCTTCTGCCTGGCCTCCTTCTCCATGGGCTTGCGGATGCTCTCCATGGACTCCGTGTTATAGCCCATGGCCTTGATCTCCTTCTCTACCTCTGCCACCTGGGAGATATTCCCCACCTTGACCATCATAGAGTCGTAGGGTACTGCCTTCTTCCGGCTGCCCTGAACCTTATCCAGCAATTTCCGCAGATCCGTTAAGCTCATGATGATTCCGTCAGAGGTTTCCGAACCCTTGGAGTAGTCCTCCTTCGTTATGCCCACTGGGGACACCACTTCGGTGACTTTCCCCGACTGGGTAGCGATTTCCATGGTGATTCTACCCTTCAGTGGATCAAAATAAGGATCTGGTATATTGGTTAAATTTCCCTTGTCATCCCAGGTACCGCTCCAGCGATCCACAGTATTGCGGCCTTCCGGGCGCATGGTATCCTTGAATTCATAGGCAATATACTGCCCCACAATCACGTCGCCGCCCTTTTTGGCCTGTTCTCCCGCCTTCAGCCGGTAGCCCATCTTCTCCATCGCATCAAGATCCAGGCCCACTACTGTGGTCCAATCCGCCACATAGCGGTTTCCGGTACCTGTTATCAGGCGGATGGAATCTACCTCCAGGGTCTGCTTGGGCGTGACCGCCTCCACGCCGGACAAACGCCGCAGCCGTTTGAGGAGTACGTCATCCAGTTTGGTTTTCCCCCGGCCGCCCTGGGGGGCTGTCACTGTGATTATGGTCAGATCCCCCATCTGGGCCAGGGTCCTTTCCTGGGACTCCCGCATACCGATCCCCAGGGAAACCATAATGACGATGGAGCAGCAGCCGATCAGCACTCCCAGCACCGTCAGAAACGTGCGGGATTTCCGGCGCATCAGATTCTGCAAACAAATCCGCAGCAGATCTTTCCGCTTCATGGCTCATTTTCCTCCATGGTATTGACGTTTTCCTCTTCCCAGTTATCCCAGCTGCCGACCGCCAGATGTGCCGCCGCCTTTTTCTTTCTGCGATAGAGAATGATCCCGGCTGCCGCCAGCACCACTACACCGCCACCGCCGGCTGCCAGCCACGGCCAGGGGATAGCCGGCTGGCTTTCCTCTTCCAGCCCCTCATCCATAAAGTCATCCACAGGGACAGGCTCCTCTGCCCGTAGGGTAATGGGAAACAGGCGGGTCTGCACCTGCTGGTCTGCGTTTTCGTAGCTGATCTTCAGCGTGACCGACACTTCCCCGGCTGCGGTAGGGGCCAGGGCAAAGCCAATATTTCCGCTGCTGCCGGCGGTGATATTCCCCAGATACTGGGTTCGGGCCGGAGTCTCCACACCATCGCCCTCCACCGTAGCTTCCACGTTGGCAATGTCGTCTTTCCCCTTGTTCACATAGGCCAGGGAGATTTCCGCTTCTTCCCCTACCGTAGCCGTCTCCGGCACCACCGGGGCGTTGATCTGGAAGCGGTCTGGCTGATAGATGGGAATTGCCAGCTTGATATCCGCCGAAGCCTGGGCGCGCTTGCCGCCGTCTACATACTCATATTTGAAGCTCATATTCAAGCTCTGAGCGCCGCTTTTTCCGGTGACTACCGCTCGCATAGGCACTTCCATATCCTGGCTACCGCCTGCAGCCAGGGATTTGTAGTAAAACGTATTGGTCCCGCCGTCCATGGTGAAGTTTTCGCCGCCGTCCACTGTGGCCACCACGTTTTCAATTTTCAGGTTACCCGTATTTTCAAAGGTCAGACCCAGAGTGAATTTGCTGCCCGCCGCCACAGAGCTGTCGCCGTAGCTGAATTTGCGGATCACCACGTTGGGTACCGGGGCGTCTGTCCGGATGCCGCTGGCCGCCGCCGTGGGGTTGGCAGAAATATTGACCCGGTCAGTGGCAGACACCTGGGTGAGCGCCTCCCCATTATCATAGGAATACTTCAGCTCCGTAGTAAGAGACTGGCCCGCAGAGGCAATTTCCTTGGCCGCCCGCACCTTTACTGTGATACTGCCGCTACCTCCAGGGCCTATGTCCTTAAGGAGGAAGGTGGAGGTATCGTTCAGGATGGTCAGGCTTTCCGAAGCGGCGACAGTCGCCACCGGGGACACCAGGGTGGCTGCACCGGTATTCTGGAAGGTAAGGGTAATATCCGCCGTCTCATTGGCAGAGAGGGGTTTGCTCATGGGAGAACGGGTCACCAGCACCACCGGCTGGGGAACACTCTCCCGAGGCTGCACCGGAATGGACACCCGGTCAGAGACAGTGCCTTGGGTAAGAGCAACGTTATTGAAGTAGTTAAACTTCAAATCCACGCCCAAAGACAGACTGGAGCCGGTCACATTCTTTGCCGCGCTGAGACGCAGGCGGACGCTGCCCTCCCGGCCGCCGGGAATGTCCTGCAAAGGAAAGGATCCGGAGCCGCCCATAATGGTCAGGCCGTCAGAAGGCGCAAAAGCTGCCACCACTGAGGTAAGAGGCACATTGCCCATGTTGCGGAAGGTAACCACCACCTCAGTCTCCTGTCCCGCTGCCAGAGGAAAAGGCAGATCACTGCGGGATACCAGCACCATAGGGGCAGGCGCCGGCTCCGGGGTCGGAGGCTGCTGGGGCTGAGGCGCCTCAAAAACCACCGCCTCGGTAATGGTCAGCTCCACGCCCTGATAGGACTCCGGACTTCCTGCCTGGCCCACCTGGAGTTTGAGGCTTTGGCCCACACCCTTGTACTGAAGATTGGTGAGCCGGATATCATAAGTAAGAGGCATTCCCTCCGCAGATGTCTTGACCACCGACAGGCTGCCGCCTGTAAAGCTGTCGTCCAGCTTCACTGCATCCAACTGGCCGGACTCCGCCCCGCCGCCGATGTCCCGAAGGGACACCGTGATATTGACAGAGGTTCCTTTGGCAATGCTGCTCATGGGAAATCCAAAAGTATCCGTCACCGTGTAGCCGGTGACAAAAAGGCTTCCGCCCTCCGCCCGGGCAGCAGCAGGCCAGGCCGCTGTGAGTGCCAGAAGGATCATTAGAAGGGCCGCCGCCCGCCGTATCGTATTATGCTTCATGTCGCACACGCTCCTTTTTGTTCACTTGGTTGCTGACGATCTCCCCGTCGATTAGGGTAACGATCCGGTCCGCATAGGCGGCCATCTCCGGATCATGGGTAACCAGGATAATGGTCTGGTGATAATCCCGGGCAAAGGTACAGATCATTTCCATGATCTCCACTGTGGTCTTGGAATCCAGATTTCCCGTGGGCTCATCGGCAAAGACCACATCCGGCCGGGCGATAAAGGCCCGGGCAATGCCCGCCCGCTGCTGCTGGCCACCGGACATCTGCCGGGGAAAATGGTCCAGCCGGTGGGAAAGCCCCACCCGACAGAGAAGCTTCCTGGCCGCCGCCTCCCGCTCCTCCCGGGGGACTCCCCGGAACAGCAGCGGCAGCGCCACATTCTCCGTGGCCGTCAGGTTGGGCAGCAGATTATAGGACTGGAATACAAAGCCCAGGTGCCGTTGGCGGAACGCCGCCAGCTGGTTTTCACTCAGTCGGGAAATAGGCACGCCCCCGATAAGCACCTCGCCCCGGGTAGGTTTCTCCATCCCCGCCAGCTGATTGAGCAGCGTACTTTTCCCCGAGCCGGAGGTGCCAAAAATACAGCACAGCTCCCCTCGCATGACATTCAGATTGATGCGCTTGAGGGCTACCACCGTCTCGTCCCCAATGGGATACTCCTTTCGGATATTCCTGACCTCAATGACAGGACGGCTGCGCGGATCACTCATACCTTCCGCCCCCTTTCTGGCCGTTATCATACCGGCCCATTCTTTATTCCCCCTGTGCGCTTTATTAAGATTTTTAAAGAAAAAGCCAGCGGGAGCCCCGGATCAATCATGATCCGGGGCTCCCGCTGCGTTGAAAACACTATGTAGTTCGTGAGCACCGAGCTCTGTCATTCCCCGCTTCTTTACGTCAGCGGCGAAAGAGGCAGCGTCACCACAAATTCCGTGCTGCGGCCGGTAATGGGCTCCGCAGTAAGGGAAATCGTCCCCCCGTGAAGCTCCACGATTCGCCGGGTAATGGCCAGACCCAGGCCGCTGCCCTTACCGGAGCGGGCGTCACTGCCCACCACAAAGGGCTCAAAAATCCATTTTGCCCGCTCAGCAGGAATCCCACAGCCATTGTCCGCCACCCGGAGCACCGCCTTGCCCTCCCTGGCCTCCAGGTCAAAAAACAACACCGTCCCCAGACGGTTATGCCGCAGGGCATTGGCCACCAGGTTATCCAGCACCCGGCGGAACTGCAACTCATCCAGGCCGCACCAGACAGGCCGCTCAGGAATGGCGATCTCCAGAGAAAAGCCCGCCAGGTCAATCTCATCGTACTTGGCCGCCAGATATTCCCGGGAAAATTCGCACAGATCCGTCCGCCGGGGATGGATCACAAATTCCGGATGCTCCACCTTGCTGTACTCGTGGAACGCATTTACTAGCTCCGTCAGCGCCTCCGCCTTTCCCTGAATGGCCCGCAGGTATCGCTGCTGCTCCTCCGGCGGCACCTTCCCGTCACAGATGGCATCAATATAGCCGGCAATTACCGTAATCGGCGTTTTCAGGTCATGGGAGATATCTGCAATCAGCTTCTGCCGTCCCTGGTCCAAAAGCTGCCGCTCCCGCTCGCTTTCCGCCAACCGGTCGGAAAAGCGGTCAAAGCTTTCCCCGATCCGACGGATCTCCCGGGTGCCGCCGCAGTCTCCCACCCGCACCATTTTTCCTTCCGACTGGGACACTACCGCATCGTTAAGCCGCCGGAGAGGACGGCCGATCTTACGGCCCAGCCACCAGATAAACAGTCCTGCTGCCGCCAGATACAGCGGGATGAATACCAACCAGACCCGCCAGGCCTCCTGGTAGCGCCGGGTGTAATCTGCCTCACTGGTAAGGCCCTCCCGGATCAGCAGTGTCATTGCCTCACCATCTGTGGAAAAAAAGGGAACGCAATAAAACGAACCGCCTGGTCCGCCGGACAGGAACTGGTACTCCCGGGCCGTATAGGCTGTCCTGCCATCCTCAAAGCTGCCGAAAATCACCCGGTATTCCTCATCCAGCGCCATTACATCCAGGGCCTGGGCTTCTCCCTCCGCCCCAAAGCGGCGACGGATCAAAAGATAGCGGGGGGCGTCTCCTTCTCCCGCAGACTCAAAAGCATCCACACCGACACTGCTGCCGTAGCGCTGCATGCAGGCCAGCTCCCCTTCCGTATACAAGGGATCAAATCCCGGCCCGGTGGCGTACACCACCACGCCATCCTCGTTGCATACGGCAAATTCCCCGTCCCCTCCACTGACATAATAGGCAAGACTTTCATAGTCTCCCTGATACAGTCTCTCCTCCCGGAGGAGGCCCTCCCAGTCCACTGGCTGAAGCAAGCCATCCAGCCGCCAGCTCCACAGGGCAAACACCGCAGCCGCAATCAGCAGCAGCGTCAGGGTAAAGAGCAGATAATTCCTGGCCAGCAGCCCAAACAGGCTGCCGGAAAGCCGTTTACTTTTCAAGCTTATACCCCAATCCTCTCACTGTAATAATGTGCCGGGGGGCTTTGGGATCATCCTCGATCTTTTCCCGCAGCTTGGAAATATGTACCATCATGGTATTATCGTCGCTTTCAAAATAGTTGCCCACTGCCCCCTCATAAAGCTGCACCTTGGTGAAAATCCGACCGGGAGACCGCATGAGAATCGCCAGGATCTTATATTCCATCGGCGTCAGCAGGATCTGCTTGTCCCCTTTTGTCAGCTGGAAGCTGGCGGTATCCAGAGTCAGCTCCCCCACCTTCAGCACATCACTGTCACTGCGGGAGGCCCGGCGCAGCTGGGCTTTGACCCGAGCCACAATCTCCACCGGATTGAAGGGCTTGGCAATATAATCATCCGCCCCCAGATTCAGCCCCAGGATCTTATCGTTGTCCTGACTGCGGGCGGAGAGAATCAATATAGGCACGTTGCTGTACCGTCGGAGGGCTCGGGTAAGCTCAAAGCCGTTCATCTCCGGCATCATCACATCCAAAATGGCCATATCCGGTGTCCGTTCCCTGGCCAGCGCCAGGGCCGTGGCCCCATTGTCCGCCTCCAGGACACAAAATCCCTCCCCTTCCAGGTAGAGCCGCAGCAGCCTGCGGATATCTGCGTCATCCTCCGCAATCAAAATCACCGGGTTCATCCTGTCTCCTCCTTTTTTACATCTTTTTTCATTGTCCATTTTCAACATTATATGCGGAATATCAGGCCCCGTCAAACCCATGTCCAGCCTCCTTTCCCCAAAAATCCGCATTCTTTACAAATCTTAAGGAATATGCGATGGAACGTAACCTATTTATGCCTTTATAATGAACTTATCATGGTTACATCTATTTGCTTTACATCCCCGAAGGAGGTTTTTGTTATGTTTCAACTCCCTCATCTAATCGTTTTGGCCGTCACTGCCGCCCTTATCCCTGTCGTATGGCGGAGGGCAAGCCGCCTGGATCAGGCCGCCGCCGCACGGTATGTAAAAGTTTGCGCTTTGCTGGCAGTGCTGTTCGATCCCGTATATTGGGTCTGGGAAATCCGCTCCTTTGGGTCTATTGACCCTGCCACTACCCTGCCGCTATACCTTTGTTCCCTGTTCTGGCTTCTGCTCCCGCTGGCAGCCTTTGCCCGCGAGGGTATCGTGCGGCAGACCGCCGCAGCATCCCTTTGCACCATCGTTATGCTCTGCGGGGTTTTAGGGCTGGTCTTCAACGTATATTTGAACCACTATCCTTTCTTTAGCTTTGTCCCCCTGCGCAGCCTGCTCTACCACATGCTGATGATCCTTGTCCCCACCGGCATGTGGGCCAGCGGCTACTACCGCCCCCAGCCCCGGGACCGCTTTCTCTTCTTTATCCCGGTACTCCTTTTGGTAGCTGTAAGCCTGCCCCTTAATCGCCTGTACGGCTGGGACTATTGCTACACCGCAGGGGGAACTGGAACACCTCTGGCCCTTCTCAGCGCCCGAATGCCGAAAATCTTTTTCCTGCTCCTGCTGTACGGCAGCCTGCTGCTGATCATCCAGTTTCTTTTCTACCGCCGCTTTTCCCGCCTCGCCGCCTCCCTCTCCGGTGCAACGCGGAACCTGATGGACAGATCCCTGTAAGGGCAGGTCGGTGCCATTTGTACCGCCTTCTGTCCGTTGTTTTGAAAAACGGCGTAAGAAATAAGACGGGAACACCCATAATGGGCGTTCCCGTCTTTTCGTTTTCCCCCGCGCCGTCTGTTCTTACAAGGTTAGCCCAACGTCACATCCAGTTTTTCTGCCTGGTCAAGCATATTTTCGATTAAAATGCCGTACCCTTTTGTTGGATCATCAATCATAACATGGGTCACTGCCCCAATCAGCCGCCCATCCTGAAGGATGGGGCTTCCAGACATCCCCTGGACAATGCCGCCGGTGCGGGAAATCAGTTCCTCATCTGTTACCCGGATGAGCAGGTTCTGCGTTCCCGTTCCTTCCACCACCCGCACCAGCTCTACGTCAAAGCTTTCCACCTCGTCACCGGAAATATTGGAGAGAATGACAGCGGGGCCCGCATGGGCCTGCCCCGAAGAGGCTACCGGCACCGCATCACCTGTGGCGAAGTCACACTGCTCCAATACACCGAACACGCCCTGCTCTGTATTGGCATAAAGAGTGCCCATATCCTCCGTCAGGTTAAAGCTGCCTCGCAGCTCCCCGGGATCTCCGGAAGCCCCTTTCTTTACCGCTTTTACCTCCGCGTCCATGACTGAGCCGTCTCCAAGGGGCATCAGCAGTCCGGTATCACTGTCTGTAATGCCATGGCCCAAAGCGCCGAAAGCCCCGGTTTCCGGATCATAAAAAGTTACCGTACCAATACCGGCCATACTGTCCCGGATCCAAGCGCCCAATCGATAGGTTCCGTCAGGCCCCAGCACCGGCTCTGCCGCCAAGGTCAGATCTGCGCCGTCGCGGCTCACCCCCAGTTCCACAGTCCCGCCGCACTGGAGCATGGCCGCAAACTGCTCGCTGCTTTCCACCGCATTGCCGTTGGCCTCTTCAATGACATCGCCCACTTTCAGGCCGCAGGCTACGCCCGGTGCGGAAGGTCCTGCGGTACTCTCCACTTCTGCAAGGCCCACCACTACTACGCCTTCTGAAAACAGCTTGATACCGATGGTATGACCTACCGGCACCAGAGTGCGCACGCCGCCATCCGCCGCCTGGGCCGGTGCCTGAAGTCCCAGCAGGGACGCCGCGCACAGCAGGCTACTGAGGAAAAAAGCTTTCATCCGGCCCAGGCTCTTTTTCTGTCCATTCATCCATTTCACCACCCCTTTCAAAAATTTTGCCGCCGCGCTTTGCCGGCAGCACATTTACTTTGCGCCAAATCAGGGGAAATAACCTATGGACAGATTCCTAAAATCAGGTGATTTTGTCATGGACAATTGCGGAAACATCTGTTTTTTGCGTGAAAAAGAAACACCACAGGCCAAAGTCTGTGGTGTTTGTCTTTTTTTTCAGAAAATCCCTGGATAAACCCTCTTATCTCTCAAAAATCTTGAGGATATCGTTAAACGGATCGTCCTCCGGCTCCTTCTTTTCCTCGGCATCCTCGCCCATTTTCAGCACAGTGCTCTCAAAAAGGCTCTTGGCCCCGCCTTCGGCGGCAGCGGCAGAAGCAGAGGGGGAGTCCTCCTTCTTATTGGTCTCGTCAAAGCCGGTAGCAATCACGGTAACCCGGATCTCATCATCCAGCGTATCGTCAAAGGTAGCACCGAAGATGGTAACGGCATCGGGATGTACGGCGGCCTGGACCAGGGACGCAGCCTGCTCCACTTCCTCCAGTCCGATGTCCATGGAGCCGGTAACATTGATCAAGATGCCCCGGGCACCATTGATGGAGGTTTCCAGCAGAGGGCTGGAAATGGCCATACGGGCAGCCTCCTCGGCCTTGCCCTTGCCGGCGGCACGGCCCACGCCCATGTGGGCAAGACCAGCATCCTTCATAATAGCGGTCACGTCGGCAAAATCCAGGTTGATGAAGCCTGTCTCACGAATCAGGTCGGAAATGGACTGCACCGCCTGGCGCAGTACATCATCGGCAATTTCAAAGGCGTTGGCAAAGGTAATCTTCTGATCCGTGGCGTGCTTGAGGCGATCGTTGGGGATGATAACCAGAGAGTCTACCTTGCCCCGCAGCTCCTCAATACCCTTTTCCGCCTGCATCATCCGGCGGCGTCCTTCGAAACCAAAGGGCTTGGTCACAACGCCCACCGTAAGGATCCCCTGCTCTTTGGCGGTCTCCGCCACGATAGGAGCGGCGCCGGTGCCGGTGCCGCCGCCCATACCGGCGGTGATGAACACCATGTCTGTGTCCTCCAGAGCCTTGGTGATCTGGCTGCGGCTCTCTTCAGCAGACTTGCGGCCCACCTCGGGGTCGGAACCGGCGCCCTGTCCATGGGTCAGCTTCTCGCCGATCTGAATTTTATACCCTGCGCTGGAGATATTGAGCGCCTGCTTGTCCGTATTCACCGCCACATAGTCCACGCCGCCTACACCAGAGCGGACCATGCGGTTGACCACATTGTTTCCGCCGCCGCCAATGCCAATAACTTTAATCTTAACTACATTGTCGGGAGCGGTTACCAGTTCGAATGCCATAGTGGGATCCTCCTACCACAATTTGTATCGGCCGTATATCACCGGGGCAAATTACCCCCAGATAAAGTGCTATATCTTTTTTCTATTGTATGCTTTTTTCACCGGCAGGTCAATAGCGGATTCCCGGTTTTTTTGAAAATTCGGGAGGAAAAAGAGGCTGGAAAATTTTACCCCTGCGCCGGCTTATTTGTCAGGGATAAACCGCACCTCATTATCGTCCTTCATGGTCATGCGGATGGTCCCAGTTTCATTGGGTTCCAACTGCGCCACCGCCGCCTGAAGACAGTTCAACTTGAAATCAAAATCGGCGTCGTAGAACATTTCCACCTGAAATCTTCCATCATAGGACAGCACCATATAATCAGGATCGGAAGCGTCCAGACTGGTGGTTTTCTCCAGCATCCCCCACTGCTTGAGAGCTTGCATCAGCTCCAGGAGCCGCTGGGCACTGATGGGACTTTCCTCACCCAGCTTCAGTTTCCCGCTGATTGCCGGACTCTCTGCCGTCAATCCTTCCAGCGTTATATACTTCTTGGCCATGGAGGCGCTGACAACCTCCAGCAGCTTCCCGCCACTATCCATCAGCCAGGTGCTGCTGCCGCCTTTGATAGCCGCCACAGCCTGCGTCTCCACCACCTCTACCATCAGTACGTCCGGCAGCTTCCGGTTGATCCGTACCTCGGTAATATAGGGCAGCTCAGTATAAAGCTTTTCAGCAATGTGATACTTGTCCATCAGGATCAGGTTGTCCCCCTGCTCCACGCCGGAAACTTCAATAATCTCCTCGGCAGAGTATCGGCTGTTGCCGCTGACCACCACCTGATCCACTTTAAAGAACAAGGTGAGGGCCGCGACCACGGCAACCGCTGTCAGCAACACCGACAGCACCCGCAGAAGGGGCCCCAGGCTCCCTCTGCGGCGTCGGCGGTTCCTGCGCCTGTGCGCCACGGCTCTCACTCCTTTCTCTCTATCTCTCTTCCCACCGAATATCCGCCCCCAGGGCCGCCAGATCCCCCACGGGATCTGCATACCCCCGGCAAATATGGTGGATATCTTCTATGCATGTTTCACCTTCTGCGGATACGCCCGCCACCATCAGCGCAGCGCCGCCCCGCAGATCTGTGCACCGCACCGTGGCGCCGGACAAACGGGGTACCCCCGTCACTACCGCCACACGGTCCGCCACACTGATATCCGCTCCCATCCGGCACAATTCATCTACATGCCGATAGCGGTTATCAAACATATTTTCCACAAATACCGTAGTGCCCCGGCTTTTGAGCAGAGCGGCCATCAAAATTGCCTGCGCGTCGGTGGGGAAACCAGGATAGGGGGCCGTCCGCACCGCGCTGATGGCCTTCAGCGCCCCATCGCTGCGCAGCAAAATCCGACCCTCGCCGCCAATCACCCGGCAGCCCGCCTCGTGAAGGGCCGCAGTAACAGTAGAGAGATGACGGTAATCCACATGGGTCAGCTCCACCTCGCCGCCTGCCGCCGCTGCCGCCGAGAGATAGGTGGCAGCCACAATCCGGTCCGGCATCACGGTATGTATGCAGTCCTTTGTCAACTGGCCTCCCGCCACACAAATGGTGGAGCTGCCTGCTCCGCGAACCGTACAGCCCATGGACCGCAGAAAATTCTGAAGATCCACAATTTCCGGCTCCCGGGCAGCATTGACAATCACCGTCTCCCCCCGGGCCCCGCAGGCTGCCAGCATGGCGTTTTCCGTAGCCCCCACGCTGGGCAGGCTCAAGGCAATCTCCCGGCCCTCCAGGGCCGCTGCCTCACAGCACAGACGCCCGCCCTTTTCCTCCACTGCCGCCCCCAGCTTCCGCAGCGCCGACAGATGCAGGTCAATAGGCCGGGGCCCTAACTCACAGCCTCCGGGATAGGACATCTCCGCCTTCCCCAGTCGGGCCAGAATAGCCCCCAGGAAAATCACTGACGAACGCATCTCCCGCATCAGATGATCAGGCACGTCCCAGCGGCTCACAGAGGATGCGTCCACCACCAGTTCCTCCCCCTGCCACTGGGCATCACATCCCAGGTGCCGGAGGATCCGGATGCTGGCTTCCACATCGCTGAGCCGGGGACAGCCCCGGAGTACCGTAGTGCCCGGGTGCAGAATGGTGGCGGCCAGTATGGGCAGCACGCTGTTTTTCGCCCCTTGGACAGGCAGGACCCCTTCCAGCCGGTGACCTCCCCGGATAACAATATGCTTCATATCGACCCCTCCGCATATGGATTTTCAAACTAATCCATACTATGCGAAAGGGCCCGCAGTGCTACTTCTTGCGGCGCAGGGCCATCACAGCGGCATAAATCTTCTCCGTGGCGTCAATAACGCCCAAAGACGCCATAGCCGCGGACATCTCTGCCCGCCGGGTATCATCTTTCAGGATAGATCTTGCGGTATCGTACAGCAGCTGCCCGCTGCTGTCTTTTTCCAGGATCATTACCGCTCCGCCGGCATCCGCAAGCACCCGGGCGTTATGCTCCTGGTGGTTGTGGGTCACATTGGGAGAGGGGACGATAATAGCAGGTACCCCCAGAGCCGTCAGCTCACTGATGGTACTGGCCCCTGCCCGGCAGATTACCAGATCCGCCGCCCGCATCAGGGTTCCCATGTCGTGGATGTATTCCCTGACTTCCAGCTCCGGTGTTTTGCTCAGATCCACTCCTGCGTCGGCCAGGTAGGCCGTCATCTGGCGGCTGCCTACCACACCGGCGGCATGGATGTGATGGAAGGGCCTGCCTTCCGCCGCCTCCAGCGCCAGGAACCGGGCGGTCTGCCGATTCATTTCCGATGCTCCCAGGCTGCCCCAGAAGGACACAATCACCGGCCGGCCATCATCCATGCCCAGCTTTTGCTTGGCTTCCTTTTTCGTATAGGTAAAGAAATCTCCCCGGACCGGAGTGCCGGTAACCAGCACCTTCCCCGGATGGCGATAGTTTTTCCGACATTCCTCAAAGCCCACCATGATCAGGTCCGCATGGGGCTCCAGAAGCCGGGTAGTAAGGCCGGGAATGGCGTTGGATTCATGAATGGCGGTAGGGATCCCCTGCCGGGCCGCCTCTCGGATCACCGGATAGCTGGCATAGCCTCCGGTACCCACCACCAGATCGGCTGGAAATTCCTTGAGCAGCGCCCGGGCCTCTCCGGGAGAACGGATCAGATTCCGCAGGGAAACCAGATTGTGCCGGATCTCCTTAGGCTTCAAAGAACGGTGAAAACTAGAGATTTCCACGGAGCGGAACGGCCACCCCGCCTCCTCAATAAGCTGACGCTCAATTCCCCGCCTGGCTCCTACAAACAATATCTCGCTGTCCGGCCTCCGCTGGCGGATCAGGCCCGCCAGGGCCAGAGCAGGATTCACATGACCTGCGGTGCCGCCGCAGGTAAAGATCACTTTCATCTCGTTAGCCTCCCTTTGGCGCCGGAATCTGCCGGGATACCGACAGCACCACGCCTACCTCCACCAGCTGGATGGCAAGAGCCGTGCCGCCATAGCTGAAGAACGGCAGGGAAATACCTGTGGCAGGAATAAGACCTGTAACCACGGCGATATTCAAAAAGGTCTGAAGGGCAATCTGAGTAGTGACACCCACGATCAGGAGGCTGCCGAAGCGGTCCTTGGCATGGATCGCCAGCCAATAGCCCCGGATAATAAACAGCGCAAAGAGCAGCATGATCAAGGTGGCCCCAACCAGCCCCAGCTCTTCACAGACGATGGCGAAAATAAAATCGTTATGCTCCTCAGGAAGGAACATGAATTTCTGACGGCCCTTGCCCAGGCCCAGCCCCAGAAGGCCGCCGGAGCCAATGGCGATGAGGCTCTGGGCCATCTGGAAACTCTTGTAAGTGGGATCCCAGAAGGCGTCCCGCCAGGTGGTGATCCGGTCGGAGTTGTAGCCGATCTTCTCCATGAGGTCGGTGAAGAGCAGCAGGTAGCCGCCCACACCGCCGGCGGTAAGGCCCGCCGCCACCCAGCGCCAGTCGATGCCGCCCACCACCATCAGTATCGCCCCGATGCCCACCAGCAGCACCATGCCGGAGGCGTGGGGCTCCATGGCCATCAGTACCGCAACGCCCATAAGGATGAGTCCGTACGGCAATATTCCGTTTCTAAAAGTCAGCATTTTTTCTCGCTTCTTGGCAATGGAGGCGGAAAAGTAAACGATAATTCCCAGTTTGGCAAGCTCAGACGGCTGGAACTGGAAAGAGGTACCGGGTATTCCCAGCCAGCGCCGTGCGCCGTTACGCCAGATACCAATGCCTGGAATGACCACCAGGACCAGAAGGACAAAGGACGCCACAATAGCAATTCTGGCAAGGCCGCGGAAACGCTGGTAATTGATTTTGGATACCCAGAACACGGCAACCAAACCCAGCAGGGCAAAGGCCCCCTGGCGCTTGAAGTAGTACAGAGGATCATAGTTGCAGGACTTGGATGCCTGGGCGGAGGGAAAGCTTGCAGAAAGAAGCATGATGAGGCCGATGACCAGCAGCACCAATGCCAGCAGCAAAAAGGGCAGATCCATTGGGCCCCGGGCGGCCTCCCAGGCCTCCCGCTCCTTCCGGCGCTGCTCCCGGAGCTTCTGGCGCTTGTATTCCCTTTGCTGTTCCCGGGTCATAGCGGCCCCCCTTTCCGATATGGATTCTCTGTTCCTCTCTGCCTCAGGGGGCGGGACGGTCCATCACGCCGAACAGGGCCAGGGCACAGAACAGAATGGATACGGCAGTAAACACCGTGACGATTTTGACCTCGCTCCAGCCGCACATCTCAAAGTGATGGTGGATCGGAGCCATCTTGAAAATCCGCTTTCCATGGGTGAGCTTGAAATAAGTCACCTGAAGAATGTCGGACAGCGTCTCAATGATATAGATAATGCCCACAAAAATCAAGATCAGGGGCATATCAAAAGCAAAGGCAAGGCCCGCAACCGCGCCGCCCAGAAACAGGGAACCGGTGTCCCCCATAAAGGTCTTGGCGGGATGGGCATTGAAGAGCAGGAAAGCCAGCAGGCCTCCCAGCATGGCCCCGGCAAAGATCCCCAGCTGGGTATAGCCCCACCAGGTTGCCACGGAGGCAAAGAACAACGCCACCGGAATGGTCACGGAAGTAGCCAGACCGTCCAGGCCGTCGGTCAGATTCACCGCGTTCACCGCCCCTACGATCACAAAGGCGGAAAACACCATGTAGAACGGCCAGCCCAGCGGAATGCTGATGTGGAGGAAGGGTACGTACAGCTCCGGAGACAGCAAGCCCTCGTAGCGCATGAGGCACAGGAAGGCAATGGCTGCCGCCAGCTGCAGGACAAACTTCTGGATAGCGGTAAGGCCCAGGTTCCGGTGGAGCTTTACCTTCTCATAGTCGTCCAGGAACCCGATGCAGCCGAACACCGCAGCAAACAAAAACACATAGATATGGGACAGGTCTCCGGCCATCATCCCCGGCCAACCCACCACCATAATGGATATCGCAATGCCGATAATGAACATCAGCCCACCCATGGTGGGGGTGCCGGCCTTGGTGGCGTGCCACTTGGGCCCCACCTCCCGGATCTCCTGCCCTGCTTTCAGCCGCCGCAGAGCCGGCAGAATCACTTTCCAGCCCAGCAGGCCTGTGACCGCAAAGCTGAGGACACATGCAATAATCATTTTCATGGTACTCTCCCTCTGTCCTGACAGCGTCAGGTTCTCTCCTTTTGTTGCAGCTCACGAACATAGTCCGCCACCACTTCCCTCTCATCCAGGTGGCGCTTTTCATGGCCGATGATCTGATAGGTTTCGTGACCCTTTCCCGCCAGGATAATCACATCTCCCGGCTGGGCATGGTCCATGGCATAACGAATCGCTTCAATCCGGTTGGGCACCACAGCATAGGGTGTGGCAGTACCCTCCATCCCTGCCAGGATCTCCCGGATAATGGCCTCCGGCTCCTCGGTTCGGGGATTGTCGGAGGTGACAATGACAAAGTCCGCCATATCCGCGGCAATGCGGCCCATTTTAGGACGTTTGGTCCGATCCCGGTCACCACCGCAGCCGAACAGAGCCACTACCCTTCCCTTGGCAAAGCCCCGGGCGGCAGAGAGCACGTTCTCCAGGGCGTCAGGGGTGTGGGCATAGTCGATCAGCATGGTGTAATCTCCCGGGGTGGGCACCACCTCCACCCGCCCTTTTACATGGGCGCTGTGGCGCAGGACGCCGGCGCTGTCCTCCAGGGATACCCCCAGAGCCCGGGCCGCCGCCAGAACGCCCAGGGTGTTATAGACCATGAAGCCCCCGGGAATCCCTACGTGAACGGGAACGCTCTCCTCTGCCGTCACTGCGTCAAAGCTGACACCTTCGGCGGTGAGGACAATATTCCGGGCGGCAAGATCCACAGGCACATCCCCGTGCTCTCCCACAGACACCTTCCGGCAGGTGGCTTCCTCCATGAGCCGGGGTGCCCAGGGATCGTCGGCATTATACACGCCCACATCGCAGCGGGTAAACAGCAGAGCCTTGGCGTCGCAGTAGTTTTCCATGGTCTTGTGGAAATCCAGATGATCCTGGGTGAGGTTGGTGAAAATTCCCACAGCAAAGCGGATCCCCTCCACCCGCTTGAGGTACAGGGCATGGGAAGATACCTCCATGACCACATGGGTACAGCCCGCATCCGCCATACGCCGCAGCAGCCCCTGGAGCTCAAAGGACTCCGGAGTGGTACGCTCCGTGGGGATAACCTCGCTGCCGATCATATTCTGATTGGTACCGATGAGACCCACCTTGGCTCCCGCCGCCTGCTCCAGGATATCCTTGAGAAGATACGTAGTGGTGGTCTTACCGTTGGTGCCGGTAACGCCCACCATTTTCATGGATGCCGCCGGGTCACCGTACCAGGCGCGGCCCACCTGGGCCAGCGCCAGGCGGCTGTCCTCCACCAGAACATAAGGCCCCTCCCCCTGGGGACGCTCCTGGCAAAGCACGCAGGCCGCGCCCTTATCCCGGGCCATAGGAATGAACTTATGACCATCTGTTTCGTAACCCGTCATGGCCACAAACAGATCCCCCGCCGCCGTTTTGCGGGAGTCGTAGCTGACGCCGGAAATTTCCATCTCCATATCCGCATGGCATTCCCTTACCGAAACGCCCCGCAGCAGCTGTGATAGCTTCATCTTATGCAACCTACTCTTTCGTCATTCTCCCCCGGCAAAATACCGGCAGGGCAGCAGATCAAGTATAGTCGGTACCTTTCTATTGTAAACCTTATTCAGTGTCGGAAAACCTTGCAAATCCTGCTGTTCCCATCAATCCGCCGTGGAGCCCTTTTCTCCCATCTGCACGGTAACCACCGTACCGGCGGCCACCTGGGCGTTGGCCTCCAGGGACTGACTGATGACCCGGGCACTGCTGCTGCCCGCACCGGTGGTTTTCATGATGAGCCCGGCGTTGGCCAGGGCAGTATTGGCCTGAGTGGCCGACAAGCCCACTACATTGGGTACCGTACAAAGATCCGTAGATTTCTCCGCCCCCATGTAGAGGATGATCTCCGCGCTGGCAGGGACAATAGCCCCGCCCAGAGGCGTCTGATCAGTAACGGTAGCGCCGTCACCCACCGTGCGGTAATTATTAAAGCCATAGGAAGCCAGCTTGGCGGCAGCCTCCTCCTCCGTCATACCCACCACATAAGGTACGGTGGCATCGGCAGAGCTCATCTCCTCCTCGGTATACTGAGGCGCAATGCCCAGATAGGGCAGGATATTGGACATAATGGAGGACGCAGTGGGCGCCACCATGTTGCCGCCGGAAACGTAAGTACCAGTAGTACGGGAAGGGGTATCCATAGTCAGCAGCATGATGACCTGGGGATCATCCGCCGGTGCAAAGCACAGGAAGGACACGACAACGTCACCCTGAGGATTTGTAGCAGGATCCTTGGTACCTCTCTTATCGGCGGTGCCGGTCTTGCCGCCAATGCGGTAGCCCGCCACCTGACCGTTTTTACCGGTACCTTCCGCCACTACATACTCCAGAATCTCCCGCACCGTAGCGGAAGTCTCCTCGCTGACGACCTGACGGACAGGGGTAGCGTCATGCTGGGAAATCACGTTGCCGTCACTGTCTATCTCCTTATCCACCAGATAAGGTGTATAGAGATAGCCGCCGTTGATGCAGGCCGCCTGGGCGGTGATCATCTGGAGAGGGGTCACCGTGAAGTTCTGGCCAAAGGAATAGGCCGCAAGGTCCAGCTGCGTGAAGGCGTCCTTGGACGCGGCGATACCCACAGCGTCGCCCTGGAGATCCACTCCGGTGGGATCAAACAGCCCGAAAGCCTCCATATAGTCATGGAACGTGTCTGTTCCTACGGAAAAACCAATGTTAATAAAGGCCGGGTTACAGGAATTCCCTACGGCCTGCGTCAAGTTCTGGGTCCCATGGCCCGCCCTCTTGGAGCAGCCGATGGTCCAGCCGTCCACCTTGATGGAGCCGGTGCAGTTGAAGGTACTGTTGAGGTTTACTGTCCCTTCCTCCAGGGCAGTGGCCAGCGTCAAGATCTTGAAGGTGGAACCTGGCTCATAGGTGTCGTTGACCGCCTTGTTGCGCCACTGCGTGAGCTGAAGTTTGCCCAGCAGATCGTTGTAATCGTCCTGCAGGGTGGAGGTGCTCTCCGTCCCGCTCTCGCCATCCGCTTCCTCCGCAGTTTCTTCCGCAGGCTCATCCGCATCCGCAGGCTCATCTTCAGTTTCGCTGTCCCCCTCGCCGGTGAGCAATTCATCCAGCTGGGCCTGGAGCCGGGTATCATAAATGGTCCAGGGATTATTGACATCATAATTGGGGCTGGAGGCCATAGCCAGGATAGCTCCGGAGTTGGGGTCCATTACAATCCCCGCGGCACCATTACTGGCATCAAAGCGGGAAATCATTTCTTCCAGCCCACTTTCCAAATAGTGCTGAATGGTGCTGTCAATGGTCAGCTGGAGGCTGTTGCCGTCCTTGGCATCGTAGTACTGCTCATACTGGAACATGATCTCCTGGTTATTGCCATCCCTGGCTGTAACTACCAGACCAGTAGTGCCCTCCAGCTCTTCTTCATAAACCGCCTCAAGGCCGTAAATGCCTATGTTGTCGCTATTGAGGAAACCCAGGACATGAGAGGCCAGGGTACCATGGGGGTAGTAGCGCTTTGCGTCACTGAGGAGATGAATCCCCTGGATGTTTTCACCTGTAATATTGTCTGTTATAAAGCTGCGTACCTGATCGCCAATCTCCTTGTCTACCCGCTTTTTCAGTATCTCGTACTGAGACCAGGTCTTTTCCATTTTTTCCCGAATAGAGTCTGCCTCAAGATCCAGGATCTGGGAAAGCTCCGTGGCAATAAGCTCCTTGTACTCCTCGCCGGTAATGGGCAGGCTCTCCCCGTCCTCCACTCCTTTTGTCAGGGCCTCGGCCCGTTCCTTATCCAGCTCATCAGCCCGCTCCTGAATCATTTTCGGATCCAGGAAAATCGTATCCGCCGTGGCCGAAATGGCCAGCGTCTCCCCGTTGCGGTCATAGATGGTCCCCCGGGACGCGGAAATAGTCGTGCTCTGGGTCTGCTGGCTGGAGGCTCTCCCCTGCATCTCCTCATGGCGGTTGATGGTCAGATCATACGCCTTGGCAAAAAGGGCCAGGAAAGAGCAAACGCCAAAAGCCATCAGCAGATACATGGTTCTGCGCTGAATGGTCAGCTTTGCCCGACGGGCTGCGTCCGGTTGTCTCTTGGGTCTGTTTGCCATAGGTTCCTCCTTATCTGTACCGCCGACACCGGCACCCCAGCCGGTATAGCCTCAATGAGCAAGCAGGGAGTAAGAGGGCCTGCCTCTTACTCCCCGGTCTATCAATAGTTCCCGCCGGCTGCGGCTGGGATGGCACAGTGCTTTGCCGCTGCTCCGGGGGTCCCGGCGGACACGTCCGGGGCGGCTTCTTTACCACTGCATGTATATCGCTCATCAGCGGAAATATTCCACCGCCGCGTAAATGTTCCGTCCAATCGCCGCGAAAAAGCGGCTGAGTACGCTGCCGCTCTCATCGGCATAGGATACTGCCTGATCCTGTCCCGGCAGGTCAATATAATAGATCTGACTATCCTCCGGCTGGCGCATCCCTGCTTCCTGGGCTGCTTCCTTTACAGTCGCCAGATCAAAAGCCCGCTCATACCGGGTAAGCAGCGATACCTGCTCCACTTCCAGGGCGCTGATCTGCTCCTTCATATCCACAATATTGGTGGATATGGCATTGATACGGATGTAGCACAGCAGCAGGGCTACCATCAGTACCGCTACGCCGGAAAAGCCCAGCACCGCCAGAGGCGACACCTTTTGCGCCGGCCGCACAGCCGCCTTGGCCTTGGCCCGCTGCCGGGACAGAACGTCAGAACGGCTTTCCTTATGGCGGACGTAGTATTCATCAGGTGCCAACTGGCCGCTGCGCTCCAGGCGGCGTTCCAGTTCGTAGCTGCTGAGGTCCCTGGCAAGATTGCCGTTGACCACACCAGGCGTACGGTATTGCTTGCGCCTTGCGTTTTTCACACTGGCAGCCATGACAACTTCTCCTCCTTCCCCGCGGTTCTCCCTCCCGCGGGTTCATCCCTCTCCAATGACAGGTATTGCTTTGCTTAGAATTCTGTTCGCTCCGCTACCCGGAGCTTGGCGCTGCGGGCCCTGGGATTTTCCTCCAGCTCCGCCGCACCGGATACGATGGGCTTGCGGGTCACCAGCTTGAGCTTTGGCTTACGGCCGCATACGCACACCGGAAATTCCGGCGGGCAAATACAGCCAGTGGCCAATTCCCGCATGGTCTGCTTGACAATCCGGTCCTCCAGGCTGTGGAAAGTAATCACCGCCAGCCTTCCGCCGGGCTTGAGCCCTTCCGCCGCAGAACGCAGCATGGGAGCCAGGGCATCCAGTTCGCCGTTAACGGCAATGCGGATAGCCTGAAAGCTTCGCTTGGCCGGATGCTGCTTTTCCCGCAGGGCCTGGGCCGGCATAGCGGAGCGGATCACCTCCACCAGTTCCCCGGTGGTCTCAAGAGGCCTCTCCTCCCGGCGGCGGACAATAGCCTGGGCAATTTGGGGCGCGTAGCGCTCCTCTCCATATTCATACAGGATCCGCCGCAGCTCCTCGCCGCTCCAAGTGTTTACCACCTGCCGGGCGTCCAGCGCAGCTGAAGTATCCATCCGCATATCCAGGGGAGCGTCGTGCATGTAGCTGAACCCCCGCTGGGCCTCGTCCAGTTGGGGTGAGGACACCCCCAGGTCAAAGAGCATCCCGTCCACCTTGTCCACATGCAGGGAGGACAGGATCTCACCTAAATCACAAAAATTACCGTGGACCAGTGTCACGTGGTCCTTATATTCTGCCAGCCGCTCCCGGGCAGCTTCAATAGCGGCCATGTCCCGGTCGATCCCGATAAGCCGGCCGCCCTTCAGGCGGCGGAGAATCTCCAGGGAATGTCCCGCCCGGCCCAGGGTACCATCCAGATATGTGCCTCCCGGCCGGATCGCCAGGGCCTCCAGGCACTCCTCCAGCAATACTGGCTTATGTCCGTAATCCTTTTCTTCCATATCAGAACCCCAGCTCCTCCATGGCGGCAGCCAGCTGGTCGGGATCCAGGCCGGCCTCCTCGATAGGCGCCCACCGCTCCGGGTTCCACAGCTCCAGGCACTTGGAGGCACCGTTGATAATGACCTCCTTGTCCAGCGCCGCGTATTCCCGCAGCTTGGCCGGAATCAGGATGCGGCCCTGGGCATCCGGCTCACACTTGGCAGCATTGGCAAACAGCACCCGCATGCTCCGGGCCTTGGAAATAGGCAGGGCGTCAAACTTTTCCGTAAGATCTGCCCACTTGGCATCGGAATACACGGAAAGGCAGCCATCCAGACCGATGGTGACATAAAAAGCATCCCCCAGCTCTTCCCGGTACTTGGCAGGGATAAAAAGGCGGCCCTTGGCGTCGATATTGTGCTGATACTGTCCGATCACCGGGCCCCACCTGCCTTTCCCACCGTCCAGGGGACGAAAATCAGGCGGATATAGCCTTTTCCCCCGCCGATTGCATCGCGTCCGTATCACGGATTGAAGGGAACAGGCCGGAAGATATATGGGCTAACGCCCTACTATCCCCCACTTTCCACCACTTCAAAAACAAGTATACGGCATGGGCGCTTGAATTGCAAGGACAAATTTTTGATCTTTATGCAGGCAAACTTTGCCCTTTTCCATAAAAAGTCAGTGTTTTTTGAATTTAAAACATATGTTCTATTTTGCTTCCATAGCAAAAAGAAGGGCTGACACAATATCTTGTGTCAGCCCTTTACACGGCAACAATATGTAGTTTTCCCTCGAAAGTTGTAGCATAATTGCAAGTTATTTTCGTTTATTGTAACGAAAATTACTGCTGGTTTTTGTCGCTTTCGCTGTTCTGAGCCTCCAGCTTTGCCCGCTGGGCCTGAAGCTGTTCGTTGGATACCGCCCGGAACCGCGCTCTGGATTCCCGAATTTCATCCAAAGCCATCTGGATAGCGTCCTCTGTGCGGCGAAGAGCATCCTCCGTATATTCATTGGTCACATTGACCATGTTCTTGGAGCGCTCTTCCGCCCGACGCACAATCTCGTGAGCCTTCTCCCGGGCAGCCCGGGTAATTTCACTCTCTCCCACAATGGTCTTGGCGTCCAGATCGGCCTGGCGACGGACCTTTTCCGCCTCCTTCTTGGCGCTCTCCACGAACTCGTCCCGGGCCCGGATCAGATCCTGGGCTTTCTTCAGCTCCAGGGGAAGCTGGCCCTTGAGCTCATCCAGCAGATCCAGCGCGTCCTCCCGTACGATAATGCATTTATCTGGGGACATGAGGACCCCTTTGGCTCCATCGATCATCTCGTAGAGCATATCGATCAAATATTGAACGTCATTGGCCATGTTATTGTACCTTCCCTTCCCTGATCCTTTGGAGAACGGCCGCAGCAGCAGCCGGCATGCAGTTATCTAATGGCTGATGGTAGCGGATCATATCCCGCACCATGGTAGAGCTGATATGAAGATGCTCCGCCCGGGCCGGCAGCAGCAGCGTATCCAGCTGCGGCAACAGCCCCCGGTTAATCTGGGCCATCTGGTATTCCCATTCAAAGTCAATACCATTGCGGACCCCCTTGATAAGGGCGCAGGCATCCTTCTCCCGGGCAAAATCCGCCAACAGGCCATCCCATGCCTCCGCCTGTGCATTGGGGATATGGGCCAGGGCCGCCCGGGCCATCTCCAGCCGCTCCTCTGGAGTAAACATGGGATGCTTCTCCCCGTTGACCATGACACACAAAATCACCTGGTCAAACAAGGCCGCTCCCCGCTCCACCAGATCCAGGTGACCCACGGTAATGGGATCAAAGCTGCCGGGACATATGGCGATCTTCATTCCTCCGCCTCCTCCCGGTAATAGGTGGTGAGCTTGATGCGGCCATAGCGGTATGTCCGGTGGAGCCGGCAGAAACCCACAGTTTCCGGCAACGCCTCATCCTGGGGCGATTCACAGATTATTATACCATGATCCGACAAAATGTCAAACCGGGAAACCGCTTCCAAAGCCGGTTTCCAAAGTTTGGCTGCATAGGGGGGATCCAGGAAAATAATATCAAATTTCTCTCCGGCGGAGGCCAGATAGGACAAGGCCTCTCCATTTACCACCCGGGCCCGGTCGGTAAGGCCCGTAATCTTCAGATTCTCCCGAACCAAGGCCGCGGCATCCCGCCGCTGCTCTACAAACACTGCCGCCGCCGCACCACGGCTGAGGGCTTCAATGCCCAGCTGCCCGGTACCAGCAAACAGGTCCAGCACCCGGCTGCCCTCCACATCAAACTGAATAATATTGAATATGCTCTCCTTTACCCGGTCCGTGGTGGGGCGGGTCTCCTGCCCCTCCAGCTCCTTGAGCCGACGGCCCCGGGCAGAGCCTGTAATCACTCGCATATGGTATCTCCTTTACATTGTCTGCCCCTCCGGGCAGCCATCACATTGCCGATGAGAAACAGGGCAAGGCCCGTCCACACAAAGGCAAACAAAATAGCATGGGTGGCGGTAAACGCCTCGTCCATACAAAATACGCCGATCAGCAGCTGCAGCGTGGGATTGACCAGCATCAGCACCCCCGCCAGCGTATAGGGCGTCTCCCGGATCCCCTGGGAGAAAAACACCAGCGGCAAGGCCGTCACCGCTCCCGCCGCCGGCAGCAGCAGCCACTGCCATCCCTGAAGAGCCGCGGCAGCACCCCGGCCGCCGCTCTCCGCCAGGCCGATCAGCACCAGCCCCAAAGGCAGCGTCACCAGGCTCTCCGCCAGCAGGGACACCGCCCCGTCGCAGGTCACTTGCCGCTTGATGACGCCGTAGACCACAAAGCTGCCGCCTATGACCAATGCCAGCCAGGGGAATGCGCCGTAGCGCACCGACGTCACCGCTACCCCCGCCGCCATCAGGCCCACCGCTATCCATTGCAGTATGCCCAGCCGCTCACGGAAAAACAACGCTCCGATCAAAATGGATAAAATGGGATACATATAGTAGGCAAGGCTGCTGTCCAGCACATGGCCGCTGTTTACCGCCCAGATGAAGGACCCCCAGTTGACAGCAATCACCAGTCCTGATGCGGCAAGCCACAGCATTTCCCGGCGGCTGCGCAGCACCGCCATGGCCTCCGGCCACCGGCCAGCCCACAGAAGGTAAGCCGCCACGCAGATCAGGCTGAATAAAATCCGGTATCCCAGCACACACAGAGGCGAGAGCGCCCCCAAGTACTGCCAGAACAGGGGCAGCAGCCCCCACAGCACATAGCAGACCAGTACGTTCAGCGTCCCTTTTTTCAACACCGTTTCCGCCCCCCAGCCCGCCCATCGGCAAGTTTTTTCTTATCATATGTCAAAGCTCCGTTTTTTTCAATAGCTCCGCTTCAGCTTTTTGTCAGAATCTGTACTTTTATACGATTTCCCCGTTTTCTTACTTTTGTGCTTGTTATCTATAAAAATATGGTATATAATAGTAAACCGCAATTCAAAGCAAGTCCGAAACGATCATTTTCGCTGAAAGGATGTCTTCCATGATAAAATTACAAACCAATAAAGGCGAGATCAGTATCAGCGACGCCGTATTCACCAATATTACCGGCAATGCCGCCACCAACTGCTTCGGCGTTAAGGGTATGGCCTTCCGCTCCATGACCGACGGTTTGGTCCACCTTCTCCGTAAGGAGGCCATGAGCAAGGGCGTCCAGGTTATATATAACGAAGATAACACTGTCTCTATCCGGCTCCACATCATTGTCGAGCACGGTATCAACATCACCGCCGCCTGCCGCTCCATCATGAGTGAGGTGCAATACAAGGTCAGCAAGTACACCGGCATCCCCGTCAAGAGCGTGGATGTCTGCGTTGACTCTGTTGTGTCCAATTCCAAGGGGGTATAACGCGCCATGATCCAGACAATTGACGGAATCCAGTTCAAGCAGATGGTCCTGCACGGCGCAGCCGCCATCACACTGCAGAAGCAGCAGATCAACGACCTCAATGTTTTCCCTGTGCCTGACGGAGATACGGGCACTAACATGAGTCTCACCATCGGCACCGCCGCCACCGAGCTGAAGAAGAAGGACGACAAGAGCGTAGACCAGGCTGCCGCCACTACTGCCGGCGCCTTACTGCGGGGCGCACGGGGCAACTCCGGCGTGATCCTCTCCCTTCTGTTCCGGGGTCTGAGCAAAGGTCTCAAGGGCCATCAGACCGCCGACGGCGCCCTGCTGGCCGCCTCTATGCAGGAGGGCGTGGCCGCTGCCTACGGCGCTGTGATGAAGCCCGCCGAGGGCACCGTCCTTACCGTATCCCGGCTGGCTGCCAAGCGGGCTGTGGAAGCCGCCGCTGAAAACAGCGACGTGGAGTATGTGCTGGAGGAGGCTATCCGCGTGGGATATGACACCCTGGCCCAGACCACTGACATGAACCCTGTGCTGAAAAAGGCTGGCGTGGTAGACGCCGGCGGCAAGGGCTATCTGGTAATTCTGGAAGGCATGCTGGCCGCCCTGCGGGGCGAGGATATGCCGGAAATCCCCGACGAGGAGCCCAAGGAGCAGAAAGCGGACTTCCAGGTCTTTTCCGATCAGGAGATCACCTTTGCCTTCGACACCGTTTTTATCGTGCGCAAGAACAGTCCCGATGTAAATCTGGGACACCTGCGGGCCTATCTGGACAGCATCGGTGACAGCCTGGTCATCGGCGAGGACGATACTGCCTTCAAAGTCCACGTCCACACCAACATCCCCGGCAGCGCCCTCACTGAGGCTCAGAAATACGGTACCCTGGAGCTGGCCAAGATTGAGAACATGCGCACCCAGTATGAGGACGTTATGGCCGGGCGGAAGGCCCAGAGCGTAGACGATCTGGAGGAGGATGACCACGAGGCCGAGGACGGCGGCGTGGCTGCTCCCGAGAAGCGCTACGGCTTCCTCTCTGTCTGCGCCGGCGACGGCCTGGCCACCGTGTTCCGGGATCTGGGGGCCGACGGTATTATCTCCGGCGGACAGACCATGAACCCCTCCACCGAGAGTATTCTCAAGGAGATCAACAAGGTTCCCGCCGAGGTGGTCTTTGTCCTCCCCAACAACAAGAACATCATCATGGCTGCCCAGCAGTGTGTGGGCCTGACGGAAAAAGAGGTTGTGGTGGTTCCCACCGCCACTATTCCCCAGGGTATCACCGCCATGATGGCTGTGGATCTGGAGCAGGAGCCTCAGGAAATCCTGGAAACCATGACCGCATCCATTGAGAATGTGTCCACTGCCCAGATCACCTACGCTGCTCGCAACAGCGACTTTGACGGCTTTGCCATTAACGAGGGCGATTACCTCTCCCTGATGAACGGGAAGCTCTTCGGCACTGACAAGGATATTTCTGTACTGCTGGAGAAGCTGGCCCAGGAGGCTGCCGACCGCAGCGCCGAGTTTGTCACCCTGTTCTACGGCGAGGACGTCACCGAGGAGCAGGCTGCAGCGGCTGAGACAATCTTCTCTCGGCTCTGCCCCAGCGCGGAACTGTCCGTTCTTCCCGGCGGTCAGCCTGTATACTACTATATCATCAGCATTGAGTAAGAATTTAAACTGGGCGGCACGCATAGCGTGCCGCCCAGTTTCATTCAGTATTCCCAACGCCTTTTGAAGATATATTTCTAAAGCAATTATTGTTAGCAGTGCCTCCGAGGACAGCATCTATTCTCTATGTACATACATTCGTGCCATATTTTTCTCTCCATCTTCTTGTACCATACACAGGAATTCCCATCCGTACCGTTCATAAAATTCCGTGTGATCTGTTACCAAATACAAAGTCGGAATCCCTAGTTCCTTCATATCCGAACAGGCATGTTTCAGCAGCGCTCCTGCCACACCCTGACATCGCTTATCTTGCTCCACATAAACGGCGCACACATTGGGTGTTAGATCTTTTCGGTTATGAAAATCATTCTCTATAACCCCTAGGCCCCCAATTATCCGCTCCCCATCCATCGCAAGGTACCACTGGGGCACCGCTGTTCTGCCAGCAATACAGGCCTCCATACTGTCCCTATACGCCATCAGCGGAACTCCCCATTTTGCATGAAACCACTCTGCAGCTTTCTCCTTTACAGACGGTATATCCCGCAGCTTAACAATAATATGTTTCATGTTCTTCTCCTCTCATGCCACGCTTTGCCCGATTGTACCATACCCCCTGGTACTTTACAATAAAAGTCCGGCCTGTAAAACCGATGAACCTCTCCCATATTCTTTAAAATTTGTCATTGTTTTTACCAGCAATATGTGGTAAAATAAAAAAAGGTGTGAGCATTTTTATGTCTCGCGCTGCTATCTGTACATAGAATCTGAAAGTTTACGATATTGGGGGACAAACGTATGTTAACTGCAATCGTGGGCATCAACTGGGGTGACGAGGGCAAGGGCCGGATGGTAGACCTCCTCACCAGTGAATACGACGTGGTGGTGCGTTACCAGGGAGGCGGCAATGCCGGACACACCGTGGTCAACGAGCTGGGCAAGTTTGCCCTGCACCTGCTCCCCTCCGGTATCTTCCGCAAGGATGTGGTGAACATCCTGGGCAATGGCGTGGCCCTGGATTGCGAGAGCCTGTGGACCGAGATGCAGGATGTCATCAGCAAGGGCGTGGCCATTACCCCTGAGAACCTGAAGATCAGCGACCGCGCCTCCCTGCTGCTGCCCTGGCACCGTGATCTGGACAGCCTGGAGGAAGCCCGCCTGGCTGATAAAAAATATGGTTCCACCAAGCAGGGTATCGCTCCCTTCTATTCCGATAAGTACCAGAAGAAGACCGTCATGGCCGGCGAGCTTCTCTACCCCGACAAGCTCTGGGAGCACCTGGAGGGGATCCTGGAATGGAAGAACCTGATCCTGGAGAAGGTCTATGGCGCAAAGCCCTACACCATGGATGACCTCCGGGCCTGGGTGGCCGATTACGGCGAGAAGATCAAGCCCTTTGTCTGTGACACCGGCGCCTTCCTCCGTGAGGCTCAGGCCCAGGGTAAAAATATCCTCTTTGAGGCCCAGCTGGGTTCTCTCCGGGATCTGGACTACGGTATCTACCCCTATACTACCTCTTCCAACGCCATTGCCGCTTACGCTCCTGTGGGTTCCGGTCTTCCCAGCACCCATGTAGAGAAGGTCATCGGCGTGGTGAAGGCCTACTCCTCCTGCGTGGGTGAAGGCCCCTTCACCTGCGAGTGGTTCGGCGAGGAGGCTGAGAAGCTCCGTGAGGCCGGCGGCGAGTACGGCGCCAAGACCGGACGTCCCCGCCGGGTGGGCCCCATCGACATCGTGGCCACTCGCTACGGCGTACAGTGCCAGGGCGCTACCGACATCGCCCTGACCAAGATGGACGTCCTCAGCTATATGGACAAGATTCCTGTCTGTGCCCATTATGAGCTGGACGGCCAGCAGATCGACTACTTCCCCTTCCCCGCTGTCCTCCCCGACGCCAAGCCCGTTATGGAGTACATGGATGGCTGGAACTGTGACATCTCCGGCGTGCGCAAGTGGGAGGACCTCCCCGAGGCTGCCCGGAAGTACGTGGAGTATGTGGAGCAGCAGATCGGCTGCCATATCACCTACGTCTCCGTGGGCCCCGAGCGGGATTCCATCATTATCCGGTAACGATTGCCGGGGCACTCCTTCTTTTTCTTGAAAGAAAAAGAAGCAAAAAGAACTTTTTGCGCGAAACTCCGTTTCGCTTATCCTGGTTTCCATATAGGACAACGCTATATAACAACAGCCCCGGATGCGGCCGCATCCGGGGCTGTTGTCATGTCTTGAGAATCATGGGGCAATCGCTAATTTCCTATCTCTTCGGCAAAACAGCGTTTTGCCGGCAAAAGTTTTGATCAAGCTTTTACAAAAGCTTGCGGGGTCCAGGGGCAGCGCCCCTGGGGCTCTTACTGCTTCCTAGAAGCCTTGATCCCATCGATAAGGGCCTGGAGCTCCTGGGCAGAAAACTGGTGGACCTTATCGCAGAACTGGCAGGTAAGCTCACAGCCGCCCTGCTCCTGAAGGATCTTCTCCAGCTCATCCGCTCCCAGACTGATGAGGGCCCGCTCTACCCGCTCCCGGCTGCAGTAGCAGCGATACTCCACCGGGGAGGTTTCCAGGATCTCCACCTCGAAGTCCGACAGCACGGTCCGCAGCAGGGCCTCCGGGTCGCTGTTCTTTTCCAGCAGGGCGGTCACCGGCCCCGCGGCCATCACGCCGCCCTCTACCTTGGTGATTACATCTTCCCCGGCGCCGGGCAGGAGCTGGATAATATAGCCGCCGGCGGCCTTCACACTCTGATCCCGGTCCACCAGCACTCCCAGGGCACAGGCGGTAGGAATCTGCTCACTCTCCACAAAATAGGCCGCCAGATCCTCAGCGATCTCGCCTCCCAGCAGCTGGACGCTGCCCACATAGGGCTCCTTCATGCAAAGATCCTTGATAACAGTAAGGGTGCCGTCGCAGCCTACCGCGCTGCCCACATCCAGCTTTCCGTCCGGCCGGAGAGGTAAATCCACATGAGGCTGCTGCACATAGCCCCGGACATTGCCTTGAGCGTCAGACACCGTGAGAATGGTACCCAAGGGGCCGCCGCCCTTGATCTGGAGGGTGAGGCTGGCATCTTCCTCCTTGAGGGCATTGCCCATCATGGAGGCCGCCGCCAAAGCCCGGCCCAGGGCCGCCGTGGCTACCGGCAGAGTGGTGTGGATCTGCCGGGCCCGCTCGGTCAGGTCCCGGGTGGACACCGCCACCGCCTGCACCATACCATCTGTTGTAATTGCTCGTACTAACTTATCCATTTTTGTATTAATCCCTTCTTATGCTTTCCCAGCAGCCGGAAGCCTTTACTCCTTTCCCCGGATGGCCGTAAAGCAGATGCGCCTGGCCCCTTCCCGGGGAGCGCTCATACGACAATCGCCATAGGTGCGAACATGGGTGAAGCCCGCCTCCATGAGCCAGGTGCGCAGTTCCTCCACCTCGTAGGCCCGCTCGCGGTGCTCCTCAATGTTCCGATCCCATGCGCCATCTTCCCGCTGGGTAAAAATGTCCATCCAATAGGTGCAGATCCGGCTGCGCTTTTCAAAGTCCGCCCGCCACACACAGTAGACATCCTCCCGCTCGTCCAGGAACACCTGGCCGTCCAGCTCCTGCAGCCCCGAAAGACTGAGAATGTCAAACACCAGGAGCCCGCCAGGCGCAATGAACAGATGCAGCCGCTGGAATGTGCGCTGTACATCCTTGGGACTTGTCAGGTAATTGAGGCTGTCCAGGCAGCACACCGCGGCATCCACCGTGCCGTACAGGTCCAGCTCCGGCATGGACTGGCAGAGATACACCGGCGCGATCCCCGGCTTTCCCTCCGTCTTTTCCCGGGCGGCAGCCAGCATGTCCGGACTGGCATCCGCCGCAATCATTTCGTAGCCCCGCTCCATAAGCAGCTCCGTAATGGAGCCGGTACCGCAGGCCAGATCCAGCACCGTATGAACGGGGATCCGGCTCTTCTTGAACAGCTTCTCCAGATAGTCCGCCCGGCGCTCATATCCCACATCCTCTGTCAGCCGGTCATAGACCCCGGCCAGGGCTTCATAGGCGCTCACGGTTTCTCCTCCTGCTGCGGCTGCTCCGCCTCCTGCCTGTCAAAAAAGGTCTGATACCCGCCGTAGCCAAAGGCCAGAGAACGGTTGACCCGGCTGATGGTGGCGCTGGAGGCGCCGGTACGCTCCAGGATGTCGTTATAGATCATACCCTCATGGAGAAGCACCGCCACCTCGAAGCGCTGCTCCATGGCCCGCAGCTCTGTTATCGTGCAAAGATCCTGGAAGAAGTTATAGACCTCCTCCTCCGTTTTCAGCGTCAAAATCGCCCGGTAAAGGCCGTCACTTTTCTCCTTTTTCGCTATCCGTGCCATCACTCTACCTCCACGGTCATTATAATGTTTATATTTTAACACTTCACCCCATGAAAGTAAACACTCCGACCGAAAAATTCATAATCTATTCAATTTCCCACCTGTCGGCGGCACCTCATGCCGCCTCCTGGTGGGCCCGGCGGTACCAGACATAGCTCATCACAATGCCTGCCCCCGTGGAAAGCAGCATTCCCATTCCAAAAATAACCGCAAAAAACCGCTCCGGCAACCAAAGGGCACAAGGGATAGTCACCACCCCCACCAGAAACCACAGCCGCCCCGTAAACCGGTGGGTCCGGTTCCACACATCCGGATCCGCCAGAGTCCAGGGAGTCTTGATGCCCATAAAGTAATTATGCTTGATCTTGCCCATCATGTTGCCAATAAAAACAAACAGCAGGGAAACCGCCACAGTGGCCGCCCGGGCAATGGATACCGTGCCGGGGCGCAGGCATTCTGTCAGAGTCATGGCCATGAACACCGCCATAGCCAGCTCCATCAGCAGGGCAAAGCCGTCATAATACTTCTGAAAAACAACATAGCTGCGGCGCTTCGGATCCGCAAAAGGCAGAAACTGAAACAAAGGCGCCATCAGAATACACACCATTGCAATAATCCCATAGCTGCTCTTGGCGCCCCAGGTATTCACCTGTCCGTCAAATCCCCACTGAATGGGTACCTGTTCCGGCAGACGGCTGTACACCGCCGCCAGCATCAGGGCCGGCAGCACCGCCAAAAGCCACAATATCCCAATATTCCGCTTACTGCGCATCATCCGCGCCTCCTTTCAGGCCGGCAATCCAGCCGGTAATCTCATCCAGCACCGACAGATTCAACTCATAGTAAATATTCTTTCCCCGCTTCTCATCCGTTACCAGCCCTGCCTCCCGCAGCACCGACAGATGGTGAGATATGGTAGCCCCCGTCATAGCGAAATGAGAACCGATCTCCCCGGCGCTTTTGGCCCCGTCCCGCAGGATACGCAGGATCTCCCGCCGGGTAGGATCCGCCAGCGCTCTGAATGTCTCCTGAAAGCCCACGCCGCACCGCCTTTCTCATTTAGGTATATATCTAAACGTAGCATACGCCTTTCCACGCCGCCCTGTCAAGAATATGTATTGCTTTAAACTGGACAAATTCGTTGAATATGGATAAAATAACCAGACAAATCAAAAATATTGCCTAACTTTTTGTTAAAAACAACGTTATTCGACTGGTTTTTTTGTGGTTTTTGCCGTGCAGAAACTCTTTACTGTTGCCTTGACGTTAGGTTGAAAATTAGAGTATAATATTTCCAACATGGTCGTATGCTTTTTCCCTAACGGCCAATACTACGGAGGATTGCTATGCCCTACAGAGATGCTGACCAACTGAATA
>ERZ1643251.487-NODE-487-length-57097-cov-28.955699_pt1 | contig 57097 bp, 51 predicted proteins | sample MGYA00579261_ERZ1643251 | MGnify/ENA primary metagenome ERZ1643251 (study PRJEB29033, sample SAMEA4952267) | chicken gut metagenome | biome: Broiler Chicken; feature: Gastrointestinal Tract; material: Caecum | place: Ireland | collected 2018 | study: Broiler...
AAAAAAAGAGATACTATCTCTTTTCAACATGAATTAATCCATCATAAACTTCTTCCAAAGCTCTACCTATTTCTTTTTGGCATTTATAATCTTTTAACGATTTTTGATAATATCCCGTTTTAGCCATCTGTTTTGCTCTATCTGCCACTATATATACTAATGCGTACTTAGAATCTATTATATTTAGTATTTTATCAATAGATGGATAAATCATTGTATCACACTCCCTCTATTATTAGAATATAGCATCCTCCAAATAAAAGCAAGTCCTTTGACAAAAATTTGACACATAAATATTCTCCTATTTATTACTTATATAAAAAAGGAAAAAAACTATCAATTTTTTCATTGATAGTTTATTAACTTACTCTTTATTATTTACTTTTTCTAACTCAATACCAATCTTATAGTCATTAACATCTAATTTCATTTCAATATTATTTTTTTCAATAATATCCAAAGCTAATGTCTCTTCTTTAATCATAGACAGATTTTTTTCGATAGCCTCTTTATAATCTTTATTACAATCAAGATAAATAATTATTCTATCAGCTATATCAAAATTCATGCTCTTCCTTAACTGCTGAATTTTTGAAACAGTCTCTCTAGCTAAACCTTCATTTAATAATTCTTTGGTAATATTTGTATTTAAAATAACAAATCTATTATTATTCATAATAGCGGCAAACCCTTCTTTGGCAGAAATTCTTATATCGACCATATCCTTTGTTATAGTATATGTACTACCATCAACAATCATTTCTAAAGTTTGACCATCATTCAAAGAAATTATTTCTGAAGTTGCAAGTTTTAACAATTTATCAGCAAATTCTTTTATATTCTTACCAAAAATTTTTCCAACTTCTTTATAGTTTGGTTTAACAGTATAGTTCATATAACCATTTAAATCAGTTAAAAATTTTACTTCTTTAACATTTAATTCTTCTTTAATCAAAGATACCAAATCACCAATTAACTTCTCATTTTTAGCATCTAGTATTATCTCCTGTAGCGGCTGTCTTACCTTTAGTTTTACTTCTTCTCTTATATTGCGACCAAGACTTATCAATTCTCTTACCAAATCCATTTTTTCTTCTAAAGTATCATTAATTAATGTATCATCCCAAATAGGAAAAGTACTCAAATGAACAGACTCTTTACCTGTCAAGTTCTGATATATCTCTTCACTAATAAAAGGTGTAATTGGGGCTATAACTTGTGCTAAACCAATCAAAACTTGATAAGTAGTCTGATAAACTGCTCTTTTTGAAACAGAAAGTGTACTATCCCAGAATCGATCTCTATTTCTTCTGATATACCAGTTAGACAAGTCATCACTAACAAAATTTGCCAAAGACCTAGCCACCTTATTTAAATCATAACATTCATAAGAAGCTGTTATATATTTTAATAATCTATGATATTTAGATAATAACCATCTATCAATCTCTTCTAAATCGTCATACGAGACATCAAACATATCAGTTTTAATACCATCAATATTAGCATAAGTAACAAAGAAAGAATAAGTATTTTTAAGAGGATTAAAAAATTTAGAATAAACCTCTTTCAAGCCATCAATATCAAATTTAAGTGGTGTCCATACAGGAGAGACATACGGTAAATAAAATCTTACCGTATCGGCACCATATGTCTCCATTGTAGCAAATGGTTCGACAATATTCCCCCTCGATTTACTCATCTTTTTTCCTTCTTTATCTAAAAGCAAATCATTTACTAGAACAGACTTGAATGGTGAACAACCTTTTACAAAAGTCGAAATAACAAGTAAAGTATAAAACCACCCACGAGTTTGATCGACACCCTCACAAATAAAATCAGCGGGAAATTGCGACTGCCAGAGTTCTTTATTCTCAAACGGATAGTGATATTGAGCAAAAGGCATCGATCCCGAGTCAAACCAACAGTCCAAAACATCTGGTATTCTCTTCATCTCTTGCCCACATTTAGGGCATTTAAGATGAATATTATCAATATATGGTTTATGTAAATCAATATCATCATTGATCTTTTCAATAGCTTTCTCTTTTAATTCTGAAATAGAACCAATCATCTCGCAATGTCCACACTCACATTTGAAATAAGGAATAGGAGCTCCCCAGTATCTAGTTCTAGAAACAGCCCAATCTTTAGCATTCATAAGCCAGTTATTAAATCTTTTACTTCCTATGTAATCCGGATACCATTTTACTTTTTTATTAGCTTCAACTAATTTGTCACTAAATTTAGATACCGCTATATAATAACTTGGCATCATATAGTATATAAGTGGACTATCACATCGCCAGCAATGTGGATAATCATGAGTCATCTTTTGTTTTTTAAATAATTGATCATGCTCTTTTAAATAATTGATAATCAACTTATCTGCTTCAAAAATAACAGTTCCTTTCCATGGACCCTCACTATATGTTCCATCTAAACCGACAGGATTAATAGAGGGCAAATCATAGTTCTTTCCTACCCGAGAATCATCTTCTCCAAATGCCGGAGCAAGATGTACTATTCCTGTTCCATCTTCCATCGTTACATATTCATCACAAGTTACAAAAAAAGCTTTTTTATCGACATTAATAAAGGAAAGTAACTGTTCATATTCAGTATATTCAAGATCTTTTCCTTTAAATGTATCGATAATTTCAGCATCACTTCCTATTACCTTCTCCATAAGAGCTTTAGCTAAAATAAAATACTTTCCCTGCACCAAAACCTTTACATATTCTTCATTTGGATTAACACATAAAGCTACATTAGCTAACAAAGTCCAAGGTGTCGTTGTCCACACTAGAAAATACTCATCTTTATCTTTCAATTTAAAAGGAACAATAACTGTACTAACATCTACCTGTTTATATCCTTGTGCCACTTCATGCGAAGCAAGCCCTGTCCCGCATCGAGGACAATAAGGAGTTACCTTTGTTCCTTCATAAAATAAACCCTCATCGAAAAACTTTTTAAGAATCCACCACTCAGTTTCAATATAATCGTTTTTATAAGTCAAATATGGATTTTCTGTATCGATGAATTGGCCCATTTTATGAGTTAAATTAGTAAAAGCAGTTTCATTTTCTCTAACACTTTTTCGGCAAGCAGTATTAAATTTTTCAATACCAAAGTTCTCAATATCTTTTTTTGATTTAAATCCAAGCTTCTTTTCAACATGATTTTCAATAGGTAAACCATGTGTATCCCAACCTATTTTTCTTATAATTTTATATCCCTGCATAGTCTTATATTTGCAAACAATATCTTTTAAATTCTTCGATACGATATGATGTAGACCCGGAAATCCATTAGCAAAAGCTGGACCATCATAAAATACCCAATACTTTTCTCCTTTATCGATAGACTTCTGTAAAATATCAATATCTTGCCAATAATCAATATATTTTTTTTCCATTTCTAAATAACTTTTCTTACTTAATTCTTTAAATCTTTCCATAAATCCTCCTTATAAATAAAGCACTTATGTTCTTTAAGGACGATATAATAATCGCGGTACCACCTTAATTCACATAAGTGCTCTTTCTTTTGATAACGGTTTATCACCGATTTTTCCTAATTAAATTTTCAGAAAAATACATCTGAAGTGATCCATATAATACTATCTGTCAGTTTCCACCACCCACTAACTCTCTATTAGAATCATATTATACCTTCTTCATCAATTGTTTTAAATAAAAATTATATATTATATTATATGCCAAATTAATTAGCTTGTCAATTATTAGAAACAATAAAATCAAGAAAAAGTAGCTTTAATTATATACCAAAGTATAAAACTTATTTGCAAGTATTCCTCTTTAACTTTAAACACAGATAAATTTTTTATATCAAAAACAAGTTAGAATTATTTATTTTACTGATCATGTCTAAATTAATTAGCAGTTCTCCAAAATATATTCCAAGAACAATACAGATTAAAATAATTAATATTGTATACAATATTTTTGATATTTCATTCGTCTCTTCGTCCATTCTTATCCCTCTTTATATTTTTCTTTTAACTTAACAGTTATCTTATCATCAATATTCACATTTGGCAAGATACTTTGTTCATATACATAACCGGTTCCCTCTATCAGATAACTTACATTCATAAATTTTAGTATATTTACAACTTCTTTATGAGAATAACCAGTTAAATCGATCATCTTATTATCAAAATCATTTGTCTTTAAGATTACTAAATCATCTTCATAAATAGTCGTATTCATACTAGGATATTGATCTACTATCTTATTTCCATTTCCTATCAATAATACTTCAATATTCATATTCTCTAAATATTTCTTTATATCATTAGTACTTCTATTATAGAATGACTCTACTTTATATTCCATCTTATCATTAGAACTATCTTCAATATTTAGATATTTAGTAATATTCTTCTCTACTTCTTTTACCATAGGGGCAAGATAATTAATTGTGTCTTTAGGTCTCCTAATTGCCGCATAAATTATTATTTCAGGCTCTTCTTTAGGAAATAAACCAGAGAAAGAATAAATATAATCTGAATCACCAGTCATATAATTACCTTTCGAATAATCATAAATTTGAGCTGTTCCGGTTTTTCCTATAAGAGTATACCCATCCATATAATAAGCATAACCCGTCGAATTAGTATTGTCACCATTTATGACATTTGTCATCAGTTCTTTTAATTTTTCAATTGTACTTTCACTAGCAATTGTAGCAACCTCTTCACGCTTTCCAGTATATAAAGTTTTATTACTATCATTATCAACTATTCTATCGACGACATAAGGTTTTAACATTACTCCATTATTAGCAATAGCCGTTAAAGCCTGAATATGCTGGATCGGTGTTGTCGTTATACCTTGTCCATAACCCGCAGTTGCTGCTTCTATCTGATATTTATAGTCAATACTGCCAGCATCTTCACGTTTTAAAGTAAACCCAGTCTTTACACCAAAACCATATTTTGTATAACAAGCTTTCAAATCATCTTTTGTTATAAAAGTCTCGACGATATTAGCAACGGCAATATTAGAAGATAGTGCAAAACCAAGATCATAATTAATCGTTCCCCATCCCTCTTTATTCCAATCGGATATTGTCACTGTACTACTATCTACTTCAGAAGTATAAGTTTTAGTTCCAGATTCATAGGTAGCACTACCATCATAGTTTCCTGAATCTATAGCACACATATAACTAAAAATTTTCATCGTTGAACCAGGCTCATATGCCAAAGAAGTAATAGGATCCAAATAGGAAGTCATATTTCGTAGATTAGGATCGAATGATGGCGAACTAGAGTAACCTAAAATAGCACCTGTTTTAGCATCCGCTACTACCATCAAAGCCCATTCAGCTTCAGACTGCTCGAAAGCATTTTTGACAGCAGTTTCGACAAACAGTTCAATATTATTGTCAATTGTTAAATAAATATCATTACCATCATCTGATGGTTCAACGTACTCGCGGCCATTTGCTATCTTATAACCATATTTATCTCTTTCATACGTAACAAAACCAGTATCACCTTTAAGTTCGTCGTTATAATATTCTTCTATTCCCATTTCTCCAGTTAACCAATTATTACCATCTTCTTCTTTGAAGACAGTATAACCAAGTAAATAAGACGCAAAATCTCCATTAGGATAATACCTTTTCACTTCTTCAGTAAAATCAATCCCCTGTAAGTTTAATTCTTCAATCTCTTCTTTTACTAATTCTGTTATTCCCTTTCCCATAGTTCCTAACTCTACCTGGTATTTATTATTAGCCTTACCTTTTTCTAAAATTTCTTTAATCGCGTCTTTATTCACCCCTAATACTGAAGCCAATTTTTCACTCGTCATATCAATATCTTCTACATAATTCTTATTTCCATCAGCATCGACGCGATTTTCTGACAAATAGACAATTATAGTATAACTAATAACGTCATTAGCCAAAATATTTCCATTTTGATCATAAATTGTTCCGCGTTTAGGCATTATAACTTCCTCTTTTGTATTGCGGTTTCTTATAAAAGCCGTTATCGTCGAATTACCGACCTTGTAGTCAAATAAACATAAATAACAAAGACGAGCAATTAATATAACAAACAAAAAAAAGGTAACAATAATAACTGGTTTACCAACTTTAAATCTACTATTATTTATTCTACCTTTTTTCATTTTTATCACCTTACTCTATTGTCTTAATATTCTCGTTATTATAAGAAAGACCTAGATTTTTACTGACCGTTTGAATATTTTCAAGAGAAGCCATTTCATTTATTTTCATCGTAAGACTCTGATTAGTATCTTCTTGTGACTTAACTACTTTATCCATTTTTTGAATTTCAATATTCATTTTAGCCATTGATACACTAGTAAAAACAATTCCCATAAAAAGACTAACTGCTATTGCTAGCGAACTTTTATATAAAAATCTTTCCAACTTAGTAAACTTACTTTTTCTTTTTCTATTTTTTTTCATTTTTATCATTCCTTTATTCTTTCAATTATTCTAAGTTTAGCCGATCTCGAACGATTATTTTCACTAATTTCCTTATCTGTAGGAAAAATAGTCGCCACTATTTTAAACTTGGGCAAATATTCCTCTGGTACAAATGGCAATCTAATTAGATTATCATCTAATTTAGAATGACTATAAAATTTTTCCTTAACAATTTTATCTTCTAGAGAATGAAATGTTATAACTGCTATTCGACCGCCAACTTCCAACATTTCAAATGCCGAATCTAAAGCTGTTTTAAGTACTTCCAATTCACGATTGACCTCTATTCGTATTGCCTGAAATGTTTTTCTAGCAGGATGTGAATCTCGCATTGCTTTCATTGGCATACTTGATTTTATAATATCGACAAGTTCAAATGTTGTCACAATTTCTTTTTTTTCTCTCCTTCGGACAATATTTCTAGCAATATTAGAAGCATATTTCTCTTCACCATAATCTCTTAATATCTTTACTAACTTTTCATATGGGTATTCATTTACAACATTGTAAGCAGACAAACTGGCGTCTGTATCCATTCTCATATCCAGTTTTGCATCACGATGATAACTAAAACCTCTTGCGGCAGTATCAAGCTGTAAAGATGAAACTCCCAAATCAAATACCAAACCATTAACTTTTGTAACGTTTCTTTTTTCAAGTTCCTCTTTTAATTTTGAAAAATTAGCTTTAATTATTTCAAAATTATTACTAATTTTAGATAATTTTTCAAGGCTATAATTAATTGCTACTATATCCTGGTCAAAGGCGAAAAGAAAGCCCCTTTTTATTCTTTTTAGTATCAAACTACTGTGCCCTCCGAACCCTAATGTAGCATCGACATATATACCATCTTCTTTAATATTTAGATTATCTATTGTCTCTTCTAGTAATACTGTTTTATGCATCAATATCTAACCTTTCAAATAAATTTTCCGCAACATCATTTATTGCAGATAAGTTATCTTCGATTAGGCTATCAAACTTATCCGTAGCCCATATTTCTAGGCGATCATTTACCCCTATTATTGTACATTCCTTTTTTAAATCAGCATAATTAATAAGTGAAGATGGTAAGTTAATTCTACCTTGTTTATCAAATTCACATACAGTAGCACTAGATAGAAAAAATCTATTAAAAGTTCTCGCATCTTTTTTAGTAAACGGAAGATCTTTTAATTTAGCGATAATAGCTTTCCATTCATTTAAAGCATACACAAATAAGCAGCCATCTAAACCTCTAGTAACAACAAACTTCTCTCCAATATCATCCCTAAATTTAGAAGGAATAATTAATCTTCCTTTTTCATCAATATTATGATGATATTCTCCAATTAACATTATATCCCCCACTTTCTTCCACTTAATGCCACTCTATGCTTATATTTTACTATAATTGATCATCTTTGTAAATGTTTTTTCTTTAATTTTACAGAAAAATTGTCAAAACACTTAAGTTATTAAAGCTTTCCATCTTTGTACTTAAATTATAATTACATTATTAAAAAGATTTCAATAAAAAACTAATTCAAATAAAAAAAGCAGGAAACTTACTTTCCTAACCCTTTGATACTGTAGAATAATAACCATCTATCACAAATAAAAATAGTACCTCTTTACTCGAGATACTATTTTAAATTTATTATTACTTTATAAACTACTAGGAGGTTTTTTTATAGATCTTAACTGTTGCCCATCCAAAATAGATCTAATTAGTATACGCTCGCTTTTTGAAGAATGGTTATTAGGAGTACATAATAATCCTTTTGCCCCAGTTAGATAATAATATGCTTTTATTAAAATGCTCTTAATTATATTTTCTGAAATGATACCTTTAGATCCATAGTCCTTATCAGAATATTTTAAAATATCCTCCATAAAAAATGTAATAATCTTTTTTACATTTTTATAATCCATCTCTGTACCAATGTAATCATAGACATTAATTTCGTTACCTTGCAAAAACATTTTAGTACCAAAAAGCATATCTAACGAATACATAAGTGTATATTTAGCATCAATCAATTGATAATACAAAAGTGACCCACAATGGTTATTTATCTCTTCACTCAAAAAATATAATACTGTCATATAAAACTTTTTAAATTCATCTCTATCAGTGCGAAACCTAATCTCCTTCCATTCATTATATTTATCAAATCCATTTAAAATATCCTCCAATTTATAATTAATATTATATTGTGAAAGACTCAAATCGAGTGAAAAAGTACTCATTAATAAAGAAAAATAATCTTTACAGACCAATTCCTCTGGTTCTTTTGCAGGAAGGCTTGAAATAGGAAAAGATAATTCATCAGTCGAATAATAAAATATGTCTTCTATTTGAGCTTCAGTTAACAAATTTTTCATATTATGTATGAGTACTTCTCTCACTATAGTAAGTTTTTTAATTTTTTTAATTACTTCTTCCTTTCTAGGAACAAAAGAAACTTCTGAACTTGCAAGTGAAGGTTCCGATATGCAATTATATAACTTTTCGATTTCCTGTTCTAAATTAATAAAATAATCATATATATCTTTTCGGACTCTAATTCCTAATAATTCCAAAAGCTCAATATTACTAGAAATTTCAATATCAAAGTACGTAATAAACGGATTTTCTTCATCCTCTTCATCCGCTATTGCTTGCCAAACTTCCTCTATCTCTTCCAAATCAACCTCTTCATTTAAGTATAAGTAGCCATTACTCTCAAAAAAATAATCAGAATAAGTATATAATAAAACATCTAATTCGCCGTCAAAATCAAATTCCCTAGTTTTTAAAAGAGAAGCATTCTCCTGATCACAATTGACAATTTCTTCAGTAACTTTTTCAATTACTTCTCGTAACCGTTCTTTATTAACAAAACAAGTTTGGTTTCTTTCCTCAAGTAAGAGCATCACAGAAAACACAATATAATTGAAGGGTACTTCCATAATCCCTATCCCCCTAAATTTAAATACATAATTGTAATTATAAAAATCCTTGCATTACAAGGATCAAAAATCACGATGGTCGGGAAGACAGGATTTGAACCTGCAACCACCTGGTCCCAAACCAGGTGCTCTACCAAGTTGAGCCACTTCCCGATAAATGGTGGAGAATAAGGGACTCGAACCCTTGACCCTCTGCGTGCAAGGCAGATGCTCTAGCCAACTGAGCTAATTCCCCAAGTCAATATAAATTATATCAATAATTTATATTGTTGTCAATATTTTTCTAATTTTTTTATTTCGTTTCGTATACACTTACTTGCTTTCTATCTTTACCAAGTCGTGAATATTTGACAAACCCAGAAATTTTAGCAAATAAAGTATCATCAGTGCCTCTTCCAACATTATTTCCTGGATGAATCTTTGTTCCACGTTGACGATAAATTATAGAACCCGCTGTTACATATTCGCCATCTGATGCCTTTGCTCCTAATCTCCTACCGGCAGAATCTCTTCCATTACTAGTAGATGATTGACCTTTTTTATGAGCAAATAACTGTATATTAAAATATAGTAATCTATTCATTATTTTCCTCCTTTATTTGTACATATTTAGGATACACTCTTTCTAATTCATACAAGTTAGAAATCAAATTATTAATTATTTTAGTAGTCACAGTATCATGACTTAAAATATCAATATCAAGACCATCTTTATCGTCATAAGACAAACTATGTTCATTAATTGTCAGACAAGCATTTATCGAAGTTATTACCGTACTACTTAATGCAGCACAGACAATATCTTTCCCAAAATCATCATAAAGAGCGTGTCCTTTAATAACAATACTAGAAATATTATTATCTATTTTTGTAAGTTTTATTTTTATCATAAAACTACCTACTTGATCTTTTTAATCTCTACTTTAGTATATGGTTGTCTATGTCCTTTTTTTACTCTTGTAGACTTTTTATTTGGTTTGTATCGAAAAACAGTTATTTTTCTTTGTTTACCTTGCTTTACAATAACACCTTCGACACTTGCAGAAGCAACATAAGGATTACCAACTATACCATCCATCATCAAAACCTTATCAAAGACAACTTTATCTCCTGAATCACCAGCTAACTTCTCTGTATAGATGATGCTTCCTTCCGAAACATAATATTGCTTTCCTCCAGTTTCAATAATTGCTTTCATCTTTTTACCTCCTTACATATTTTTAAGACTCACTCTTAAGGCGCTTATTTATAAGAACTTTTACCTTTTCAATGTGGTTGAGTAATCAACTCGAGGTCTTCAAAACAATACAATTTTATCATAAAAATATTGTTTAGTCAAACAAATTAATCTTTTTTTCTAAAAATACTGCTTAAATAGCTCTTTTCTCCTAACACCTGACCATTTTTGACAAATAAATGTCGATAATTTTTATACATCTTATTCTTATTCTTAATGACTTTAATTTTGGAATAATTAAAATTATACAAGTATCTTTCTAATAAAAATTTATTATATATAAAAGATATTTCTTTATAAAATTTATAAATATTTTGGAATAATACTCCCAATACCATTATCATACTATAGTTATTTTGGTAAGTATTACTAATCAGGAAGATAATTACCGCTAAAAGTGAAATAACGACAGTAAAATTATTTGCCAGATTAAAATTTAAATACTTTGAAATAATTAGATTTACTATTTTAGCTCCGTCTAAAGGTATTATTGGAAGTAAGTTAAAAAACAAAATACTTTTATGATACATCAAAAACAAATTAAAAGTATATTCTCTTATCATCGCCTTTTCACTTAAGATAAGAATCAGAAAAAAATAAATTGATTGAAATAAAATGCCCGCAATCGCGACAACCAGATCTTTTTCTATTTTGGTATTTATTAATTTATTTATTTTAGTAATTCCTCCATAAGGATATATTATTACCTTATCTATCTTATATCCAAACAAGAGTGAAGCAGAAACATGTCCCATCTCATGAACTAGAATTAAGGAGGTGAAAATAATTAAATTAATAAAGTGCCCCGTGAGAACAAGACCTACTGCCATTATTAAATATGTATAATGAAATTCTATTTTATCCAAGATAGTCTTCATAATCTAGATAATTATCATCCTTACTAAAAACCATATAAAGATCTTTATTAGCTTCTCCCAATAAAGTTCCCGCTTCAACATAATCATATAATTTTAGTGAAGTATTTTCAATATTGCCATACCAAATATTAACGCCATCTAAATCTTCTATAATAATTGTATTACCATAGTTGTCTTTTTTACCAATAAAAACAACCATCCCCTCCTTTAATGAAGGAACCAAATAATTATCAGAAACCGATAATTTTACACCATCATGATAAAGAGAAACCGAATCATATTTTAAAGTCTCATTAAATACCTGCTTTGTATCAGCTTCTTTTTTAATTGGAAGAATACCCCCAAGATATTTATTATATATATTTTTAATTTTAGTAAAAGATATATTTTCTTTACTCATATAATCATAAACTTTAGCTTTTAAAGAAGCATCACTCCTGCAAACTATTGATAATGATAAAAAAAGAATACTCACTATTAAAACTCTAACTATCAAATTAGTAAAATATTTTTTTGTGCGAGAAGATGGCGTCACTTTTTCTTTTTTAGCTATCTTATCTAAATATTTCTTCGGATCTATCTCATTCATCTTATCACCCTAATAAACTGTATGTAATAAATAAAAAAAAAGAAGTAAATAGATGCTCACACCCTGTTTATTTGCCAAAATAATAATTAATTTGATTGAAATTGTTATTCAATTCTAGTTTCATTTATTATTATAAAAAATATATATTTTCATATTCATCTATGAAAAAACCTTCAAAATTCTTACTAAATAAAGTTTCCCATATTTGGTTTCTTTTTATTTAGTGTGAACTTTAAAGGTATTATAATCTTATCTTTTTCTTCTTCTTATTTTTCCTTCATTATTAGTATGATCACTAACTTGAGAATAAACATATAAAAGTTGACTGCAACCAGCGTATTTTTCTTGTAAATCTGAAGGTAATTCAGAAAAAAGATAACAAAGACTAAATCTTATGTTCGACTCTTTAGATCTTAATGGGACTCTTTCCATAAAATAACAATTATGATGATGATCCCACACTAAATAACGTGGAAGGATTTTACACCTATCTAATTCTTTCAGATCAGCTTGCGAAATATTTGCAAGGAGAACGACTTTTAAGTTTTCAGCATGACTTTCCATTTAAAATTATGCACCTCCATATAAGATGAATATTAGTATATCACAACTATCCGACTTTGTAAAGTCTATTTCAAATATCTTATTTTTATCTCTGGAATATAATCATTATCAAAAAAGATATTATTTAATTCCTTTTTATCATAGACAATAACAAGAGAGTTGTTCTCAATATACATTTCTATTATATTATCAAATTCTCGAACTATTCTATCGACATAATCTTTCTTTTGACTTTCAATATCACTCTTTGTTAAAGTAATATTTGTATTCCTATCAATTACCACTTGATTATTAGAAATAAGAACATCTTCTTCAAAAATCTTTTCTGAAAGATACTCTTTACTATAATCATATTTTTTTAATAAATAATCATTGTTTAAAACTTCTTCATTAGCTAAATCAATATTCAACGTTATAACATATTTTTTAATATTATTTTCGAAAATATTCTGATCGAGAAAAAAATCTAACTCATAAAAAACCGATAAGATACTACCATTTATTTGTGCTTTAATATTGCTATTAACGGTATTAACAGGTATATAACTATCATCAGCAGCCATTTCTTCATAATAAGCATCTATATAACTAATTAATTCTTCCTCTTTAGTAATAAAATCCTTTACATCATCATTACTTATATTTTTAATATTTACTTTCGACACATTTATACTACCATATACATCATTATAATCATTAAAAACCATTGCCTTTGTTTCAATATAATCTTTAACATTATAAGTCACTACTTTTCTATCTTCTAATTTTCCATATCCTTGCTTATCGAACATAACATAAAGTCCTAAACCAGACAATAAAAGGACCACTGCCGAAAGCACCACTAACATTTTTGACGTACGATTACTCATAATTACCTTCTTTCAAACCTATTATAATATATTTTTAATATTTTGAAAAGACCCAAAAAAATCTATCTCGAAAGATAGACATATTCCCTTTTGGTCTCCAAAAGTTCTCCATTACTTTGAACAATAACTAGAGTAGCTAAAATAAGAAGCAAATAAAAAACTATCACTCCTCGATTATTCTTTACAAAATCCATATCTATCATCTCCTTACAACATTTATTTTAACACATACTTATGTTCGTGTCAAGACGAAAGGCGAATATTTGTTTGACATTTGACATCTTATATGTTATATTATAAAAGAAAGGAGTTAATAAATGCTTAAAGAAAAAAAATTAACTAATAAGCAAAAAGATATTCTAACATACATTAAAAAATTTTCAGCTGAAAAAAAATATCCTCCTTCTATTAGAGAAATCGCCGCTAATTTTAACTTAAGTTCGCCTGCTACTGCTCACGTTCATGTCAACAAATTAATAGAAAAAGGGTACCTAAAAAGAGGGGCTGGAAGTAACCATCTATTAGAATTATTAGTTCCTAACGAATTCGAAAAAGAAAATGACGAAGTTATAACGGTTCCATTACTCGGAAAAGTAACTGCGGGCAATCCTATTGAGGCAATCGAAGTTCCAAATGAAGTAATCAGCCTACCAGCATATCTCCTTCCCAAGAAAAAAGAAATATTTACAATTAGAGTCGAGGGAGATAGTATGATCAATGCTGGTATCTATAATAACGATATTGTAATCGTCGAAAGGACTAATACTGCTCAAAACGGAGATATTGTTGTGGCTATGGACGAAGAAAATCAGGTTACCATTAAAAGATTTTTTCGTGAAAATGACTACATTAGACTTCAACCAGAAAATGACTATATGCTTCCTATTATTTTAAAAAAAGCAAGCATTTTAGGAAAAGCTATCGGATTATATCGAAAATTTTAAAAATATTTTGGCTAACTAATAAAAATAATTATTAAAAGAGATTGTTTTTCCAATCTCTTTTAATAATTAATATCTAATAATCTATAAAAATTAATTCTAAATATATGTATTTTAAAACTAAATTAACTTCTCTTCTTTTTTCTTATAGACAATAATATTAGGAATCATTACCTTACTAATTGTACTAGTCTCATAACCTGTTTGTGGTGGCATAATTTCAACATCACCTGTACCTACATTTTTATCATAATAATAAGTAACATAAATAGTTCCATCAATATATTTGCCTGTTTCATTACCCTCAACAGTAATTAATTTATAACCTTCAATATCTTTGGCTTCAGTTTGATATTCTTCGCCAACAATGCCTGATGAAATTTCGCTATCCGCTAGAATATTTCCTTCAGTATCCACATACTCACTTACTACTTCACCATAGATAACTTCTCTTTCCAATTTGAAAGACATCATAAAACCAAAATTCATATCCATAAAAACATTTGTTGTCTTTGGTCCACTTAAATACATTTCGAAACTTCTTAAACTTTTTAAATCTCCACTTTCAATATTTCCAAGATCATTTTGAAAAACTTTCTCAAAAATATCATTTTCCCCACGCATATAAGCACCAATTGTATATGTGCTATCTAAATCATTATAAGTAATCATGTTGCCATCTACATCACTTTCTGGTGTAATAAACAAACATTCATTGTAAAACCAATTATAACCAAGTTCATTAACTTCGCTATTAGTTTCACGATTTTGGAAACGGTTTCCACTTAAAATTTTTAGTATTGATGTTTGTGATAGATCTTCTAATTTAGTGGCACTAGAACCATCAATAGCATTAAAATAATCTAGATAATATTTATTTAAGTCAGAAATTCCTCCTTCGTATCCTTGAGCAATTAATTCTTGTCCTAATACTTCGTCAGTCATAATCTTCTGACAAGCTAAACTACCATTTGATATATTACTTTTTATACTACAACCTTGATATTTATCATTGACAAACTCTTCTGAATTTTTAAATAGTGATATAATAGCTGCATTAGACGTTCTATTAATCGAATATGATGCCCTAATCTTTGAACCATCAAATGCAACAGCATCCTTAATATATTTACCTAATGCTTGCCCATTAACATATTGATACCAAACTTCTTCTCCATATAGAGGGTATTCTTCGTTAAATTCACTATCAAAAGTTAATGTATCGATAGTTAGAGAATCTTTTAAATAATGATATTCATAATCTGAATTATTAATAACTTCTATCTTGAATGGTGCATTAGCTCCTGGTACATAAGATCCCTCTAAAGTAGTCATCAAATCTTCTACTATATTAAAATAAACTTCTTCTCCAGCAAAATCTTCAGGTATTACATAAATAATTTTACTTTCTTCTTCATTAAAACTTACTTCTATTCCCTCTGTTGTCTTTTGGTATTCATTTCTACTAGCGGCATATTTAGTTATTGTATTAGCTAAAACATTAGTAGGAACTATAGCAACTACCGCTAGTAATAACATTGCTATTACAACAAATTTGTTTACAATCTTTTTCATATCTATTCTCCTTTTCTTTTCCAAAGTGAAGGAAGAAATATTAATATTCCTCTCATCACAAAGTCTATCATTATTATGTATATTTTTACTAATCAATATACAATTAATTTATCTTCTTTTTTATCTAAAAATATCATTCTTGGTTCTATAAGAAGCTCAAATACCATTTATATAATTTATTTCTTCCTTTTGAGTAACGGTAAGAGCTAAAAGATACCACTAAACTATTTACTGTATATTAGTTTTATTTTTTCGTTATGTAGAACACTATTTCCCGCTAAAAATATAATGCATTCTTAACTCTTATAGTTTTCTTTATTATCTCCACCCCCCTAAATAAATTATTAAAGCAGAAGAGACATCAAATCGAAAGATAAATCTTTCTATATTTTCTTAATTATTTTTCTTGATTAATTTTAGTGTTCTAGAACCACTAATATAAACCAAAACCATCTTAACACCGGAATATAATCAGATGTCCCCTTTGTTTGGTTACATATAATATATTCTTTTCAATATTTTGTCAAGAAAAAAATTACTCTTTTGTATTTTTTTATTACAAAGAGTAATTTTTATTCTATTTTATAAAATATCCATTTAATACTGGAGGAAAATCAAATATATATCGTGGGTTAAAAGTATAACCACTAAAATCACTAGTATGATATCCTTCAGTGATGGCAAAATGTAGATGAGCACCATTTGTACACCTATCATAACCACCATTTTTATAAGATGTCGAATCCCCACCTACAGTTCCAATAACTGAATTATTATCGACAGTTTCTCCGACATTAACCTTAATATCTAATAAGTGCCCATAAATTGTCGTATATTTTTTATTATTAACCAAATGATATATAAAAACAATATTTCCTCCACAAGTAGATTTCCTAATAACAGAAGCTACTACCCCATAGCCAGCCGCATAGACATTATTGCCTTCTGCATTGCAAGCTAAATCTATTCCCATATGAATATTATTTTTACTAATCTCATAATCACTAGATACACACCCCTTCATAAGAGGATAATTGAGGTTATAAATATTTTTCATATTTAAACAAAAAGATAAATCTAAATACCTATCACATCCCATATTTTCATAGATACTAATTTCTTCTACTAAAGAAGCAATATCTTCATCTAAAGTGGTAGTAAGATCATTTGCACTACTTTCTCCACTAGCTCTAATAATATTTTCGATTTCTAAATAATTATTTCTCTGATTATTTAATTTTTCTATTTTTTTATCTAAAATGGCTTTCTTATCATTTAATTGGCTTAAAGAAGAATTTAATGTATTAAGAAGATTATTATTATATTCCACTAACTGTTTGATTATCATCCATCGGTAAATCAATTCAGAATAACTACTCGAATCCAGAATATAATTAAGACTTGTATTTTCACCACTAGAAGTCTGCAACAAAATAAGCATATTATTTACTTCTTTTTGGATTTTTTCTATTTCTTCCTCTTTTTTGATAATATCACTATTAATCTTATTAATTTCTTCGTTTAAAGAATTGATTATCAATTGCATATTTAAACCGTCTGCAAATAAAATTTCTCTATCTTCTTCACTCAAGATGCCAACAATTTCTTTACTATAATTTAAATCATCTAATTTTTTATATAAATCATCCAAAGTTTTTGAAAAAACATTTTTTAGTGGAAAAAAAATTAGTATTATAAAAAAGATCAGCTTTTTCATATTTCTCCCCCCAATTAACGCCATTTATTCTAACTTAAAATAGAAACTTTGTCAATTTACATTCTTCCATTTAGATGTATAATTATCCATAAAAGTTTACAATATTTTAAAGCGTATAATAAAGTGTAAACAAAAAAGCTATTTTAACAATAGCTTTAAAGATGCTTTTATTTGATCTTCTAAAGATAACGTTCCATCAATCTTATCAATAATCTTTTTAACATCGCTTTGTTTATATCCAAGGCCAATTAGAGCTTCTAAAAGTTCAGCCGAATGATCTTCTCTTGCAAATAGCCCCGTACTTATAACATTTAGTTTTCCTTTTAAATCTAAAATCATTTGCCGTGCTACTTTATCACCAATTTTAGGAAATTTTTTTAAATAATTTATATTTTCTGTTTCGATAGCTTCCTCAATCAATTTTGTCGAACCAGTAGCTAACATAGGCAGAGCCATTTTAGGACCAAGCCCTTTTACTGAAATTAATTTTAAAAATAATTCTTTTTCATTTTTAGACTTAAATCCATATAATGAGTATTCATCTTCCCTTATGTTAGAATATGTATAGACTGTATATTCTTTATTTAAAACAAAACCATACGAGTTAGGCACGAAGATAAGATAACCAATTCCATTATTATCAATAATAATATAATTAGGTTCAATCTCTTTGACAGTTCCAGTAATATATCCATACATATTATTTCATATCCTTTACATCTTTACTGGTTACTTTTTTAAACATCTGATCATCTAAAGTTTTTACCATATTATCTCGCTTATGAATCTTATCTATTGATTCTTTAATCATTATTCCAAGTAGTTCACGATAATCAATATTTTTATCGTCAAATAAATGGTGACAAAAGAAATTAGGAATAGTATTAATCTCATTAATATATAGTTTTTTCTTTCTAATATCATAAATATAATCAATTCGGGCAACTCCTGATAATGCAAGAGCCTTATAGGCTTTTTTACTAGTTTTCTCTATTTCTTCAGTAAGTGCTTTACTTATATCAGCAGGGTAAGTTCTCTTATAATTATCATCACTGTCGCTATCTTTATGATACTTATCATAATAATCGCAAACGCCATCTTTCTCAATTCTTTCAATAACTGAACCGATTAGTTTTCCCTTACTAGCAAGAACGGCCATATTATATTCATTTCTTACTTCAATATATTCCTCAACTAAAATTCTCTCATCCTTCAACATTACTTTTTCAATTGAAGACTCTAGTTCTTCTTTGCGGTTAACTACTTCAATACCAATACTACTACCAAGCCTTGCGGGCTTAACAATTAGTGGATACGATAATTTATCTATTTCTTTAAATATATCCTCTTTGTCCATCTGATAATCATCACTTGTAAAATGAACAAAATCAGTAACAGGAAGACCATTAGAAGCAAGAATTTGTTTAGCAAAAACTTTATCCTGCCCAACTGCTGAAGCAAATATATCGCTTCCAACATAAGGAATACCCAAAGTTTCTAAATAGCCAACAATACTACCATCTTCTGCAGCCTTACCATGTACCATTGGAAAAACAAGATGTATTTCTTTATATTCTCTTTTAATTATTCCAGTAGTCTGCAAAATAAACTTTCCCTTTTTATTTATCAAATTTACTTTTATTGCATATCTATTAATTAGGTTAAAGTCTTTATAACTATCAATATGCCTTAACATTCCTCCTGTATACATTGTAAAATCTTTTGCTATATATATAGGAACCACTTCATATCGTTCTTTATCAATATTATCCATTGCTTGAACCGCTGTCAAAATAGATAATTCATGTTCTAAACTTCTCCCACCAAAAATTACACCAATACTTAATTTCATTCTTAACACCTCTAGCTATATTGTACCAGATTTCCAATAAAAAATCTATATTTTTATATTCCAACCTTATCATTAATATAATCTTCTAATAACAAAGAAGAAACTGTAAGAACTCTATTAAAAGCCACTAGTTTATCCTGATATTCCTGATAATCTTTCTTGCTCTTAAGAATCTTAAGCTTCTCTTCTATTATTTTATCTACTTGATTATAGTCTTCATTTTGCTGATATTCTAAATTAGTAGCCTTCTTCTGTAAACTCTTAATTTCTGCAATTAATTGTTTAATTTCTTCATTTTTATCAAGTATAGCTACCATCTCTTGATATTCCCTATATTCATTAGACCTATTAATGCTATTAAATAATTCTTCTATCTTATTTTCAATCAACCTTAATTACTCCCTCCATCGACCAAGTCTTGACCTCCGTTATCAAAACTGGAACGATCTTTCCGACATAAGATAAATCAGCTTCAACATTGACTAACTTCATTGTATCAGTATAACCCATCACTTTATTATTTTTTTCGGATGGTCCTTCAATCAGAACAGGAACTGTTTTATATAAATACTTTTGATTAGCTTCTCTGGCATATCTATTGACAATTTGATTAAGTGTGTGAAGCCTTGCTTCTTTTTCTTCTAATGATATCTCATCTTTAATAAGTGCTGCTGGAGTTCCGTTTCTTGGAGAGTAAATAAAAGTATATGCTAAATCATATTTCAGCTCATTATATATTTCCAATGTCTTCTTAAAATCATCAGCTGTCTCATTTGGAAAACCAACAATTATATCCGTCGTTATACTGACTCCAGGTATTTTCTTTTTTAATTTATAAAATAAACTTTTATATTCATCTATCGTATATCTTCTGTTCATTTTTTTCAAAATATTATCCGATCCACTTTGAATAGGAAGATGAATATAAGGCATTATATTATCATATTTAGCAATTATCTCGATCATATCGTCAGAAAAGTCCCAAGGATGCGACGTAACAAACCGAATTCTTTCAATTCCTGTTTTAGAAACATCTTCAAGTAAATTAGCCATTGTATAGTTACTATTTAAATCCTTCCCATAAGCTGTTACATTCTGCCCTAATAAAGTGACTTCCTTATAGCCATCATTTTTTAATACTTCCACTTCTTTAATAATATCTTTAGGTAACCTACTTCTTTGCTTTCCTCTTGTATAAGGAACTATACAATACGAGCAAAATTTATCACAACCATATTGAATATTGACCCAAGCTTTATATTTAGAGTCCCGTTTAACAGGAAGATTCTCTATAACGTCTCCTTCTGCCGAATACACTGAAATTTCTTGTTTTTTATCTCTTATTACTTTTTCTAAAACTAAAGGCAATTCATAAATATTATGAGTACCAATAACAACATCTATCCACGGATATTTTTTATATATCAAATTAACAATTGTTTCCTCTTGAGCCATACAACCACATAGTATTGTTATTAACTGTTTATTTTTTTCTTTTAGATGCTTAATTCTCCCTAAAATACCAATAACTTTATTATGAGCATTTTCTCTAATAGCACAAGTATTTAATATAATAATATCACTTGTTTCATAATTTTCTCCTCTAGAGTACCCAAGTTCTTCCATAATGCCACTTATATTTTCACTATCATGAACATTCATTTGGCAACCATAAGTAAGTATAGAATAACTCTTACCATAGCCAATATTCATTATTCGCTCAGGAATATTATATCTATCATACAAAATATTAACCTTATTTGATGTTCTTTTTCTCGCCTCTTTTAAATCAGGAAAATTCATCTTATCACTCCTTCCGATCCTCTAACTTTCTTTTTCGCGATAGTTGTTTTTTATATGCTTCTTCAAATAAATGAATTTCACTTTTTCTTTCATTAATTCTCTCTACAACTTCTTCAGTAAATTCATGTAAATATGGTAGGTTATTTCCATCGAAAACTTGCAAATGCGTCAAATATTGATTAAAACTATCGGCAAAGCGTCTTCCACTACTAGTTGAATGCGAATAAAAACCAAATCCTAACCCCTGATGACCTTCATTTACTGTTCCATAGCAAGCCGTTAAATACATTTGTTTTAATGTTTCTATTGATTCATCCAAATCTTGAGAAACCATTTCACTACTCGATCTTGCCAAAACAGTATCGATAGCCCTTTTTATTTCTTTCAACTTATCTATATTTCTTGCTGTTTTATGATTTCGAAAAATATAGATTAAGCCTCTTTTACTAAAATAATAAGGCGCTGTACTATTAACAAGAATCATTGACTCTTGAATAATATTAGCGGATATAGATCTATCAGCAAACATACTATGATGATGTACAGCTGAAACTTTTATCATATTTTCTATTCTACGGTATTCTTCTTTACTCTTGTTCCTTTTCTTTAAAAGATCGGCCATCATATAAATTTTCCCTAACATTTCTAGTGTTTCGCCATCTATACCAACTTGTTTATTAACCTGCCTATAACTTAATCTACTGCGAACATTAATAATCCCCTTAATTATCTCTAAACTATCAATATCAACTTCATAACGAGGATCTAATAAATACTTGTAAATAATAACATTCCTATCAACATTAGGAAGAAGCGAACAGATATTTTTAGAAATATATGGATGATATAAATCAATTACTTTATCCGGTAAATATATTGTTTCAACTCTCTTTAAAGCTTCATAAAAAGTTTTCGATTTAAAAGGAACAATAGAAGGAATGTCCGTTATTGCAACATAAAAAGAATATGTTCCATCTTTATTTGGTTTTAAGCAAATAGCATCATCCAAACATTCAGCTTCCTCGCCATCAATGGTAATAAAGTCTCCTTTTATAAAAGACCTGCCATTTCTATCAAAAGAAAACTGCATTATCTCTTGATAAATACTATCATGAATCTGCGAGGAAATATGATACTTCCGTTCTAATTCCGTTAGATCTATCTGACTTATTTCTAACATTTTTCTTTTTATATCTAAAACATGCCTTTTAAAATTATTTTCTAATACCTCCATATACTGACTTTCTTTTATTACCACTGCGTTTATCTTCTCCAAGAAAATAATTATGATTTCTTGAAAATATTTTATTTCTTCAAGATTTGTCTCATCCAAATCTGCAAAATACTTTAGAACATTATAAAATAGATCGTGCCCCGTATTATCTTTAATATTTAAAAAATCTTTATTCGCTTTCAAAATAAAATTAACAATATCTACATTTCTTTGTTTAAAGATCCAATCATAATATATAGAATATGAATTATCCTTTTCACTAGCCTTTATTTTTTCACTAATTTTTCTATTCAAATCTATTAATCGAAATTTGAAACTACGGAAAATAAAATCGACATTCTTAATTTTATCTTTCGATAACTGATTATTGGCTCTAGTTATCATAGAACGTATTATTTTGTAATATTTTATATCCTGTTCTAAAACAATTATTTCTATATTAGATAAAATTAAATCTATTTCTCTTATAGATTTATTTAAAAAAGAGTCATTAAAAATTTTAAATATTTCTTCCATAGTTTTTTCATAATTTAAGTTTAACAAACGATTAAGAGAAGTCCAATCTATTTGATCAGTAAGTAAGATTCTTTCCAATTCCTGCATTCTTTTTCTCTCAATTTCTCTTATAATCACTTAAAATATTTAAAAATGCTTCGCTAGGAATTTCTACTTTACCAATTGTTTTCATCTTCTTTTTTCCTTCTTTTTGCTTATCTAACAATTTTCTCTTTCTAGTAATATCTCCACCATAACATTTAGCCAAAACGTCTTTCCTCATCGCTTTAATATCACTTCTAGCTATCACTTTACTGCCGATAACAGCTTGCACTGGAACTTCAAACATCTGTCTTGGAATTATATTTTTAAGATTATCCACTATTCTTCTTCCTCGATCATAGGCAAAATCTTTATGAACAATAAAAGATAAAGCATCGACAACTTCTCCATTTAAAAGAATATCCATTTTAACCAAATCGCTAACTTTATAACCAATTATCTCATAATCAAAAGAAGCAAACCCTTTCGTCGATGATTTTAATCTATCAAAAAAATCGTAAACTATTTCGGATAAGGGAAGTTCATAATGAATATTAACTCTCGTCTTATCAATATAATCCGTACTTTTATATATTCCTCTTTTATCTTGACATAATTCCATAATCGATCCTATATACGATGTTGGAACTAGTATATTGGTAAATATATATGGCTCTTTGATTTCTTTTATCCTAACCTTATCTGGCATCATACTAGGATTATCAATAAATATTGTACTACCATCAGTTAAACTTATTTCATAATTAACTGATGGTGTCGTTGCAATAATAGCAATTCCAAACTCTCTTTCTATTCTTTCAGATATAATATCCAAATGAAGTAAACCTAAAAATCCCATTCGAAAACCAAAACCCAACGTACTAGATGACTCGGCTTCAAAAGTAAGAGCTGCATCATTTAATTTTAATTTTTGAATTGCCTCTTTTAAATTAGGATATTTAGAGGATTCAACTGGATATATCCCGCAATAGACCATCGGTTTCATTGCTTTATATCCTGGAAGAGGAAAAGATGCTGGGTCATCCATAGCGGTAATTGTATCACCAACTTTGACAGACTCTAATGATTTAATAGAAGCCGTAATAAAGCCAACCTCTCCTGCTCCTAATAAATTAACTTCTTTCTCAAAAGGAGTATGATAGCCTAACGATACAACATCAAAGCTCTCACCAGTTTCCATAAATTTTATTTTTGTTTTTTTATCTAACTTCCCAGACATAACTCTTACTAAAATTACTACTCCACGATAAGCGTCAAAATAACTATCAAAGATCAAACATTTTAATTTTTCTTCATTATTTTTAGGTGGAGGAATCCTTTCAATTATAGCTTCTACTAGTTCTTCAATCCCTTCACCTGTTTTAGCGGATACTTTAATTATTTCATCTTTAGTAAAGCCAAAAGTATCAAATAATTCTCTTTCTACTTTCGTAATGTCGGCACTCGGTAAATCAATTTTATTAATAACAGGTATTATTTCTAAATTATTATCTAAAGCCAAATAAACATTAGCAAGAGTTTGAGCTTCTATACCTTGTGTTGCATCAACAACCAAAATAGCCCCCTCGCAAGATGCTAAACTCCTCGACACTTCATAGCTAAAATCAACATGACCTGGAGTATCTATTAAATTCAAAATATAACCATTATACTCTAATCTGACGGTATTTAATTTTATCGTTATACCTCTTTCTCTTTCAATATCCATATTATCTAATAATTGATCTCGCATTTGTCTTTTATCAATAGCACCAGTAAACTCTAAAAGGCGATCAGCTAAAGTACTTTTCCCATGATCAATATGTGCTATTATGCTAAAATTTCTAATTTTGCTTATTTCTTCCATTATACTCACTGCCTTTAATAAAATTATAACAGAAAACATATTAAAAAAAAAGAAGAAAATTAAATTTCTCTCTTATTTTATCCAAATAATTCCGGATCGACAAATCTCATTATTATCGAGATAATAACTAAAGCAATCAATATAAATAAGTAAAAAGAAAAAGGTGTATCATCATTATAAAAATCTTTCCCTTCTTTATAAATTTTATTACACGTATCATTACTTCGCGAATAAGATTTTTCATATTTTTCGCATTTAGAATTATCCCCACTCACATAGCACTTATGCTTTTTGCAATAGTATTTGCAGCCACTTACTTTACCTTTAGCTTTCTTGTTTTCATCCAAATTCTTACAACTAGAACATGTCATTTTCTAATTAAATATCCTTTCCTAAATTTACATTATTAAAATCAAATGTTCCAAAATCTTCAATAAACTGATTTAAAGCTTTATTTGTCGAAAAAGTGTCCATTATTGTCCTTAATTCTTCTTCAGATATCTCATCATAATTAATACTATTACTAGTATCAAGTGGCTCTATTATAGCATTATCTTTATTTGTAACAGTTAGTTCGATAACATCACCATTAGTAGAATTTTCAATACTAATTTTAGTAATAACAGCCTCTTCAGTTTTATTTATAGTTATCTTTCCACTATAAGAGTATTCAAAATTATAATTATATCTATAACTATCTTTTCCTTCACTAAAAATAGTTAATTCTTCTTCACCTTTCATAACTTCTAATCCCACAAATTGCATGCGATTCGTATACAATATCACTCTAACATCTTCATATATTTTACTATCGATGTTATCATATGCCTCATTAAGAGAATTCCTAATTTCCTGTATGTCCTTTCCACTTAAAGAGGCATAACTATTTACAAAATCTTCATCTTTTGACAGTAACTCTATAAAGTTTCGTTCTATTTCTTGGCAGTTTTCTTTAGTTAATTCTAAAGTGGTTTTTACTACTTTACGTCCTTCTAATACGTCTTTTGAAGTAGTAAAGTATTCTTCTTTTAAAGCTTTATTTAAACTGTTTCTAATACTAGAAATAAGTATCTTATAGTCATCTTCTTTTATATTTTGAAATATTTTTTCTATATCATCAATGTTATCATATTTTATATATTTATCATATAAATTATTTAAATAAAAATAAAAATCATTGTTGGAAATATACAAATTAATATCAAATAAATTATCATTATCATAATTAGATTTAATATTATAATTAGCAAGCTTATTTCCATAATCAATATCATAACTAATAGAAAAATCAGCCTTATTTAATAATTGAAATACTTCGGTACTAGAACCTGTACCGTTAATTTTAAAAGATACTTCTCCATTTAAATGATCATTACTAGTAATATTAGCTTCCAAATAATCAAAAACGTCATCAATTAATAACCTAAAGTTATTTTTATTATTTAAAACTTTATAGAAAATAACGCCAATACTTCCCGCAATAACTACTAAAATAATAATTAATATTCCAATATTAATCTTTTTAGACTTCAAATTCGTCTTTTTTGTTTCATCCATATCTATCCACTCCAAATACATTATAATTATATCATCATTTAAGTAAATAGTAAACAAAAAAAAATGCCTCTTATTTTAAAAGCATCCTTTTAAATCAATTCTTTTTTCTATTTATTCCCATCATAGAAGCTAGCATTGAGTCCACTATCAATCCTAAAAAGTAAATAGCATTTCTAAAATTTAACGATTTCAAAAATAAATTAATAAGAAGAAAAACAATAATCCACAACAAACCATATTTTAAACCTTCAATATATCCCTTTTTAGTAGCACCTCTTCCAATTTTATAACTTCCAATAAATATCCCTATAATTGGAATAAAAATCTCCACTACTTTTAGAACTATTCCATTTAAAACATTAAAATAATTAAAAATAGTAACCAAAATAATACTTCCCATTATAATACCAATAGTCCAAACAGAACTCTTTAAATAATTAATTAACATAATTTCACCCAATTAATAATATGCCTCTGTATAAAAAAGTATACTATCGAACATAATGATAATGGTGATCAAAATGACAATAGTAATGTTAAGAACAGTATTCTTTTATTTTTTTATCTTTATAATATACAGAATAATGGGTAAAAGAGAAGTCGGTCAACTTAGTATTATTGATTTAATTGTATCTTTATTAATAGCGGAGCTTACCGTAATTAGCATTGAAAATTATGATAAATCTCTCCTCTATTCATTAATCCCCATAATCATATTGGTCTTACTCCAATGTATCCTATCATATTTTAGCTTAAAAAAACCTAAGTTTAGAATCTTTCTCGATGGAAATCCTTCTGTTATTATTAAAAATGGAAAAATAAATTATAGTGAGATGTTAAAGCAAAGATATAATCTCGATGACCTTTTAGTTCAGCTTAGAGATAAAGGATATCGAAGTATCGAAGAAGTAGAATATGCTATATTAGAAAGTAATGGAACTTTATCCGTTTTTCCATACAATAACGAAAAAAGCCCTCTTCCTCTTCCAATAATACTAGATGGAGATATTCAAGAGGATACTATTAAACACCTCAAAAAAGATAAAAAATGGGTTTACAATTTTTTAGATAAGAAAAATATTAAAATAGAAGATGTCTTCTTTGCATTCTATAAAGATAAAAATATTTTTATTATTAAGAATGATGACTTACTATAAAATGTGGTACTTTTTTCTTATATCTCTCATAAATTATTGTGAGGGGTGATATCTTTTGTCAGCATATAAAGAAATAGTAACAAAGGCAGTCGTTGGTAAAGGTAAAAAATATTATCGTAATACTTACACCGTCAACACCGAAACTAAACCTAATACGGTGCTTGGATGTTGGGTAATAAATCATAAATTTTCTGGTCAAGAAATTGATGGAAAAATTGAAATTGATGGTTCCTTCGATGTAAATTTATGGTATTCCTATGATAACGATACAAAAACTTCTGTTATAACCAAAAACATACCATATAAAGAAGTTGTAACAGTGTCCCAAAAAGAAACAACAGATTCTAGTAGTAAAGATATTATAGTAAGGAGTTTAAAACAACCTAGTTGTATATCTGCAAAAGAAAATGGAAATGCTATCAATATTGAAATAGAAAAAGAATTAGGTGTAGAAATTGTAGGTGATACTAAAGTAAAAATAGCTATCGAGGAAGATGAAGAGCCATGGGATGAAATACCTGAAGAGGTTACAGAAGAAGTCGAAAATGAAATTACTGATAATATTGATCCTGACTATATTAAAGAAGAAAAATAATCTTCTTTTTTTCTTTCCAGATCAAACACATTATAAATATAACTATAAATTCATCGAAATTACAATTTTTAGTTGACTTTTTACTTTTACTATAATATAATTAACTAGAAAACGGAAAGAAGATTTATATTTATCTCACCTGACTGACAAATAGTAAGTAGGTAAAAAAGCTGACTTAAATACTTAAATGTAAATAACAATCTTAATAGCTTTTATATGGATAAATGAATACTTCTTCGGTATTCATTTTTTTGGAGGTGTTAGCTATAGCTACTTTAAAAGATAATCTTATCAATGAACAAATAAAATGCAAGGAAGTAATGGTAATTGGGCCTAATGGTGAACAATTAGGAATCAAAACAAGACAGGATGCTTTAACTTTAGCGGGTTATGCAGGCTTTGATTTAGTCCTTATGAATGAAAATAGTAATCCCCCAGTATGTAAAATTATGGATTATAACAAATTTAAATACGAAAAAAAGAAAAAAACTAAAGAAGCCCAAAAAAAACAACGCGAAACACAAGTCGAAACTAAAGAATATCGCTTATCAGTCAATATTGATATTCATGATTTTGATACGCGAGTAAATAATGCTAAAAAATCACTAGAAAAAGGTAATAAAATTAAAGCCAGTATTAGATTTAAAGGAAGACAAATTGCACATCCTGAACTTGCCCGTGATGTTCTAGATAGATTTTATGAAAAAGTTAGTAATATTGCAGACATAGAAGCAAAACCTAAAATTGAAGGAAAAACTATGTTCATGCTACTTACACCTAAAAAATAAAAGGAGGATATTATGACTAAACTTAAGAAGAATAAAATGAAGACACATAAAGGAACTAAAAAAGTCCTAAATATTAGGCAAAGTGGATCAATTAGTAAATCAAGGCAAGGTGTATTACACAACACAGGAAAAAATTCTGCTGCACGAGCTAGCGATAAGAAAAAAAATACTAGTTTAAGTAAATCAGATTACAAAAGAATTAAAGATTTAATATAGGAGGCAAAAATGACAAGAGTTAAAGGCGGCACAATTGCACGTGCTAGAAGAAAAAAAGTATTAAAAGAAGCAAAAGGCTATTTTGGTAGCAAACATAGATTATATAAGACTGCTCACGAGCAAGTAATGCATTCTGGAGTCTACGCATTTAGAGATAGAAAACAAAACAAGCGTAACTTTCGAAAATTATGGATTACAAGAATAAATGCTGGTTGTAGAGAAAATGATATTTCTTATTCTAAATTTATTAATGGCATAAATAAAGCTGGTATTACAGTAAATAGAAAAATGCTTAGCGAACTTGCTATTGATAATCCAAAAGCATTTTCTGATTTAGTTATTATTGCTAAAGATGCTTTAAATGGAAAAGCTTATACTCCAAAGACTACTTCCACAACAAAAGAAAAAACTTCTAATTCAGAAACAAAAAAAACTACTACTAAAAAGCAGACTAGTACAGTAAAAAAAGACGAAGCAAAGTAAGATGCTTCTTTTTATGTTATTTAAAAAGAACACGACTTCTTAAATATTCTCTCATTATATAATTAAAGAAAAAATTAAGTTTATAAAATTTCATAAACTTAATTTTTCTTTTAATAATTTCAAACGTGTTTGTATGCGCTCTTTACCAAGTAATTTCATAATTACATACAAATCAGGAGTCATACACTTTGAAGTAATAGCAACTCTAAGAACTGTCGAAATATCCGCTACACTACCTTTATATTCATGAGGATTAATTTTATATTCTTTCATATTACTTGCATAACCAAGATCATCTGTAAGTTCTTTTATTTTATTAAACCAGTTATCCTTATCAGAAACGTCAAAATAATTATCCATATAAACATCTAAAATATGTATAATTTCTTGTTTTTCACTAATATTTCCCCACTCATAATCACTAGGATTATATAACTCATCATACATATAAAATATTTGCTCCTTAATTTCAGAGTAATTAGCATAATCTTTACGAGGTTTCTTTTGCTCTCTTTCAATATTTAAGATATCAAGAGTATAATTTTTATATTTCACTATCAAATTATAAAAATCATTGTCAAATTCCAAAGCCCAAGCACACAATCCCCTATAAACTTCCTCTTTAGATAATCTGCTAATATAGTTGCGCGATATATTTAGAAGTTTTTCGACATCAAATAGAGAACCACTCATACTCATCTTTTTAAAATTAAATGTAAAATCATCAATTCCTTTATCAATATTTTGGTTTAGCCATTCTTCAAAATTAGAATTAGCAAGAGTCATAAGATACAATTTGACAGCTTCAGCTGGGATACCTCGCTCATGATAATAACTAACTGCAGCTTCCGGATCTTTTCTTTTAGATAACTTTCTTCTTGTACCATCTTCATCTATCTTCATAACTAAACCCAAATGAGCATAGCGAGGTGCTTTAAATTTGAGCATTTCAAATAGTTGTAAATGAACAGGAGTACTACTTAACCATTCTTCACCACGTAAAATATGAGTCGTTCGCATTAAATGATCATCAATTACATGGGCAAAATGATAGACAGGAATACCATCACTTTTTACTAAAATAACATCGATATCGTTTTCTGGAAAGACCATCTTTCCTCTTACTAGATCATTAAATTCTATTTTCTTGTTAAAGTTTCCCGGTGATTTCAATCTAATTACATATTTTTCACCATTTTTGATTCTGCGATAAGCTTCATCGATACTTAAATAACGACATTTAGCAAAGCTACCATAATATCCTATTCTTTCTTTGTTTTTCTCTTGTCTATCTCTAATATTCTCTAATTCTTTTTCGGTACAAAAACAAGGATAAGCTAAATCATTTTCGATCATATATTTAGCATAAGTATCATATATCTCTTTTCGTCTTGTCTGAACATAAGGACCATATTTTCCTTTTTCTTCTGATTCTGAAACGACACCTTCATCAATTTGAATATCAAAATTGACAAGATCATCGATAATTCCTTGAATACCATTTTCTACTTTTCTCTTTCCATCTGTATCTTCGATTCGAAGAAAAAATATTCCCCTTGTATCTTTAGGAACTTTCGCTGCTACTAGTGCCGTAAGTAGGCTTCCCATATGAACAAAACCAGTTGGTGAAGGAGCAAACCTAGATACTACAGCCCCTTCTGGCAATTTTCTTTCAGGATATTTTTTTTCATAATCGCATGGACTTTTCGTAATATTAGGATACATTAAGTTAGCTAAATCTTTATTTGTTATCATTTTTTCCTCCTACAATATATTTTTATCTCTAATAATCTTTCCCTCTTTTAGGTATCCATAATATTCATAAAACATTAATTAAAATATAATAGTTATGAAAGGAGTATTGATTAATATGTACGGATATGGATGTGGATACCCAGCTTATTATGGATGTGGCGGTAATTGGTCTTGGATCATTATCATTGTTCTCATAATATTTTTTATCTTATTTTGTGATAACCGAAATAACCGCTGCTGCAACAACAATTGCTGCTAAAAAGCAAATTATTTAAAAGAAAACCCTTAAGAATAAGGGTCAAGATTCTATTTGGTTGCCTCGGTTAGATTCGAACTAACGCCTGCCAGAGTCAGAGTCTGGTGCCTTACCGCTTGGCTACGAGGCAATAACAATATAATTATATCATCAAGAAAGCAGATATTCAAGAGTAAAATCGTAATTTTTCTATTATTTTTTCAAACAAAAAACGTGAAAATTGCGTATAAAAATAGACAATTAATAAAAATACTTACATCCTAATTCAATATAAAATTGAATTAGGATTTTATGTATTAACTATTTCTCAATAAATAAATAAAAATAGACGAAGTATCTTTTCTACTTGGTCTATTTTATCACAATATTAACAATTCGATTAGGAATTGTAATAATTTTTACTATTTCTTTTCCTGCAATCCATTTTTTAATCGTTTCACTAGCCATTGCTTTGCTTTCCAAAAGAGAACTATCAGCATCTTGTACCACTTTGATAGTATCACGTAATTTACCATTAACCTGCACTGCAATAGAGATTTCTTCTTCTCTTATTCTGTTTTCATCATAAATTGGCCATTTTTGATAAGCAATAGTATCATCATTGCCCAACATTTGCCAAAGTTCCTCTCCCAAATGTGGACATAAAGGACTTAAAATTTTGACAAAACCTAATGCATATTCTTTTGGTAAAGAACCTTCTTTATAAACAGCATTTATAAAAATCATCATCTGACTAATTGCAGTATTAAAATTAAGGCTCTCATAATCATTTGTTACCTTCTTAATAGTTTGATGATAAACTTTTTCTAAATTACTATTCTCTTTTTCTGAAACTTTACCCTCTTCAAAAATTCGATAAATTCGGTCGATAAATTTTTTAGCCGCATCAATTCCCAAGTTACTCCAAGGCTTATCTGCTTCCAGTGGGCCCATAAACATCTCATATAAACGAAGTGCATCAGCGCCATGTGTAGCAATTACATCAGTAGGATTTACAACATATTCAGGATATCTTTTTCCCATCTTAATACCATTTTCCCCTAAAATCATTCCTTGATGACGTAGTTTCGCAAAAGGCTCTTTTGTAGGAGCAATACCTTTATTATATAAATAATTGTTCCAAAATCTTGAATATAACAAATGTCCCACTGCATGTTCTGGTCCACCAACATAAAGGTCAACAGGCATCCAATGTTTAAGAAGTTCTGAAGCAGCAATTTCTTTATCATTGTGCGGATCAATATATCTTAAAAAATACCAACTAGAGCCAGCACTACCCGGCATTGTGCTTGTCTCTCGTTTCGCAGATTTTCCTTCAAAAATAGTATTTACCCACTCTGTTGCTTTATCAAGTGGAGAAGCACCTGTTTTAGATGGAGCATAGTCTTCTAGTTCTGGCAAAACTAGAGGCAAATCGTCGTCTGCTAAAACATGTATTTCATCTTCTTCAGTAAATACAATTGGAATTGGTTCTCCCCAATAGCGCTGTCTTGCAAATATCCATTCACGTAGTTTATAATTTACCTTTTTAGCTCCAATGTCTTTTTCTTCAAGCCATTCAATCATTTTATCAATTGCATCTTGCTTACCAAGTCCATTTAAGAAATCTGAGTTAATGTGAATGCCATCTCCTACATAAGCATGAGGATTTGTTAAATTATTGAACACAGTACAATGTAATTCATCCGTAATTTCAGAGATTTGTTCGTTAGATACCCATTCGACACTAAAATTACCTTTTTCTTCTTCATCTAAATTAGGATCTTTTTTATTATCAGATATAAGTTCAAATAACAAGCCAGTAGCATTAATTACATATGCCTTATTTTTGTTGTATGCAAAATAATGATGACGTATAGGAAATGTACTTCTAATAAATTTTAGATCTGTATATCCAGTTTCTTCTTCAATTTCCCTTTGAGCACATTCTATATCACTTTCATTGTCATTTTTAGTGCCTCCCACAAAGAGCCTTCCGCCTTTATTACCCCAGTTAATAGTTAAAAATTTATTTGTTTTAGGATTATATAAAACAGCAACTATGCTATTTTTAGAATATTCATTATCTCTTGGAGAACCGGTTTCTTGTTGTAAAACAGGGATAATATCGATTCCAAATTTTGTTGCAAATTCAAAATCTCTTTCATCATGTGCAGGTACTGCCATTATTGCACCTGTACCATATGTTGCTAAAACATAGTCAGAAATCCAAATAGGAATTTCCTTTCCATTTACAGGATTTATAGCATATGCCCCTGTAAAGCATCCGGTCTTTTCCTTATTTAATTCGGTTCTTTCTAAATCAGACTTAGCAGCAGTCTGTAATTTATATTCCTTTACTGCCTCTTTTTGTGTATCGGTTGTAATTTCATCGACAAGTTCATGTTCAGGAGAAAGGACACAGTACGTAGCGCCAAATAATGTATCCGCTCTTGTTGTAAATACAACAAATTGCTTATCACTATCCGATACTTTAAAAGTAATTTCTGCCCCTATTGATTTCCCAATCCAATTTCTTTGAATTTCTTTTGTCGATTCAGGCCAATCTAGTTTATCTAAACCTGAAAGAAGTACTTCTGCATATTTAGGAATATCCATAACCCATTGTTTCATGTTTTTTCGAACAACAGGAAAACCTCCTCTTTCACTTTTACCATCTATAACTTCATCATTGGAAAGAACACAGCCAAGTTCTTCACACCAATTAACCGGCATATCAACATATTTAGCAAGCCCATCTTCATAAAGTCTTTTAAATATCCATTGTGTCCATTTATAATAATTAGGATCACTTGTAGCTATTTCTTTACTCCAATCATAAGAAAATCCTAGTGCTTTAAGTTGACCCTTAAAAGTTGCGATATTCTTTTCAGTAAACCCACTTGGATGATTACCAGTACTTATTGCATATTGTTCAGCGGGAAGTCCAAATGAATCCCATCCCATAGGATGAAGAACATTATATCCTTGCATTCTCTTCATTCGGGCTATAATATCAGTCGCAGTATACCCTTCAGCATGCCCAGTATGAAGACCAACCCCAGAAGGATAAGGAAACATATCTAAAACATAATATTTAGGTTTGGTAAAATCATAAATATCCGTTTTAAAAGTATTATTTTTTTCCCAATACTCTTGCCATTTTTTTTCTGTTTTATGAAAATTATACATTTTTATTTACCTCTCTTTCCCACCTTTTTAATCCTTTTTTGATAATATTTACCAAGTAATCCATAGCAAATAATAATAAGCAAAATAATAATTACTATTCCAAAAAGAAGCTGCCAAATCCACTTATCAAGTAAGCGATAAATAACAATATAGGTAAAAGCTACAATAAAAGTATTAATAAAAGCTGTCACATAAATAAATTGCTTATAATTAATTTTAGTTTGATCAAGTTTATATAAACTAACTAAATAGAAAAATTCTATTGGTACTTTATCCTTGTTATATTTCGTTTTCTTTCTTACAAAAAAAAGATAATTAAGTATGAAAATAAGTACATAAACAATTATAAATTCTAAAAAAATATTAAGTACTCCTCTCACAATAAATACCTCCATCTAAATAAGTATTATACTATGCTTTCTCAATATATTCAAGTAAATTAATAAATATTTTAATATACTTACTATCAAGTCCGCTCCTCTTTAACCTTCTGATTTTAATTCTCTTTTTTCTAATTTCTAAATCACTAAACAAAATTTTATCTATTTTTTCTTTAAGTCTAGTCTCAATTTGTAAGTCATACAGTATTTCCTTAATCTCCTCATTAATAACTCTAACTGAACTAACAAGAATATCTTGACCCTTTATATTAACTTCTATTTTTCTTCCGACAATCAAATTATCAATTTTAATAATGAAATCATTACCATCATAATAGCAATTATATTTAACTAGCTTATCGGAAATATTCACTTCTGTAATATTTTTAGTATTCTTAAATCGCAATATATAACTTCTTGTATTGAGCAAGTTTTTGCCATCTTTTTTTGTAATTAATAAAGTGTAATTATCTTTCTCATAATGATAGCTAAAACTCGTTATCATATATAAACCTCTTTTATAATTGTTACTATATCCATCATCTTCATATAAGTCATATTCCCCATTAGCTAGTGGATATATATTAAGCTCTAAAATACTAGGTATCTCCTCTTTAACAATTACACTCATCGGTATAATAGCTCCTGCTTTTACAAAGACTGGATAATCTTCATCACGATAAAAATTGTTATAACTTTTATTCCCCGTAAACTTTTTACCACTAAATAGGTCAAACCAAATACCATTTGGGACAAAAACTTTTTTCATTACTCTATTAATTACCAGATTTTTCTTGCTAGTAATAGGAGCAACAAAAAATTCTCTTCCCCAGAAATACTGATTACTATATAATGGTTCGTCAACTATTTTTGGATAATCATAATAAAAAGGTTTAATTATTCCGTGTCCCGTTATATGATAGTTATAACTTTCCGTATATAAATAAGGTATTAAGCGATATCTTAAATTAATATAATTAAGAGCATGTTTTTCAATAACTGAATTCCATTTCCATGGCTCTCTTTTATAATATTTTCCCCCTTCACTTGCAAGTAAAAAAATAGGCGAAAAAACAGCAAACTGAATATATCGCAGATATAATTCATCTTCCTCAATACCACCAACATATCCCCCTATAGGATGAGCAATAAAAGATATTCCCATATTGTATGCCTGTAAATTGTATCTTGGAAGTAAATTCAAAGTAAACCAATTAACTAAAGTTTTGCCACTAAAAATAACCGGATAACGATGCGCTGCAACACCACAATTACGAGCCAATACAAGACCCCTCTTATTTTTAACTTCACTCTTTCCATGATGATAATGCATAAACTTCCACAGAGTCATTCTATCTAGAGGATTATTATAGTCAATGCTAAAAATATTAACATTCATGTTCTCTAAAGTATTTATAAATAAATTTAAATAAATCCCTAACTTTTCATTAGATAAAGGGATAAAACTTAACTTATCACCCTTATAATAATTACTAATTAGACTATAATCTAAACTATTTTTCTTTATTTCCAATTTAGGATTAATAGTTACTCCCAGTTCTATTTTTTCCTGTTCTAAAAATCTACTTATTCCTAAAAGATCAATTTGACTATTATTAGGAGTATAACAGTTAACATCGTCATGCCAACAATTACCTAATAAAAATATGGATATTGGAATCTTTTCATGATTAAACTTATTAACTAAATCTATAATATCCTTACCACTATACTTATCATTTTTATACCACCAAGCTCCAAGTGCGTAGCGGCAAATTAATGGTGGATATCCTGTCAAAGTAAAATAATCATCAAGACAACCTTCAAAGTCATTATTATATAAAAATAAATATAAATCCCTTTCATGATTATTTCTTTCTACAAAAGTATCATTATCGTCTAATACTAACGATTTAGAATCATCAATCACACAAAAACCATCTAAAGAATATAAACCTTTATCTAGAACAATTTTATCTTTAACACTATCAATCGAATAATTAATAGCTCTTAAATTCTTAACCTCTGGATTATTAATTTGCCACTCTTTATCCGTGCCATTAATCGAAGCCTTAAGATTACCCCCTAATACTCCTGACTTAAAAGGACTATCCTTAACATAAGTAACAGTAAAAATATTAGTCGCTATTTGTATTAGCGTATCACTTTCAGTAATTGCATATTCCACTTTGGGGAATTTTCTATTTATCACCAGCGAAGTAGGTCTATCTTCAAAAATACCACTTTCGCTATATTCCAGTCTAATTAAACGAGAAGATAAAACTGTAAAACGATACTTTTTCCCTATAATATAAGAGTCTTTATTACTAATTAAATTATCTTTTCTTTGAATGTAATAGTTACTCACATTAGCCATAAATCACCTTCTCTTTTTCTTTTTAGAATTATATTTTTAATTTAATTTATACGGATTTGATGCTGTTCCTGTTCCCGATAAAACAGAAGAAGAAAAATCTAAATAGACTGTTGGAAATATACCTAAATTCCAATAAGCTGAATCATAATTCAAGTTCCCCGTTGTATTAACATACCAAACATAATGCTCGTTACTAGAATACGGAGTAATAAGCCAAGCATAAGAAGTGCTAGTAGGACGCAAGACAGAATCCAGCCAATTTGTTGACGTACAACTAGAAACATTATACGAAGCAAGCTGACTCTGGCAGCTATTAAAATCAGCAGCATAAGCATAGTCTGATGGATATGGTAGTGCTACTTTTCCTTTCCATACCCCGTATGCATTACTACTTCTTTCGTACTGATATATCTGATCAGGATAGACAGAAGTACTATTATATCCTCCTAAATACCAGTCCATCTCCTCGATAAAAGCTCTAGTTATCGAATTCTTGAGACCCGTAGTTGTAAAGTCACAAGGGATATTTTCTTCTCCGCCATAATAACAAAGTCCCTTACCGCCATTATAGTATAAACTTCCTCCCACACTTTCACTATTATAGTTCGGGTTTAATAACTTCATGATTCTAGCTTTAGCCCAATTGTTTGTACCATAAATGCTACTAATTGGATTACTATTATCATAAGGATAATTTCCTATACTACTTCCCCTTACTATTTTTAAATTATCACCAAAAAGACCGATTATTCTCCATGTCTCACAGGTGGAGGCAGTTTGATTATTATAATCAGAACAATTAAAATAAAGATAATTACTAGGATTAGCACCATAATATCTAATATTCCCATCTACATCTTCCATTAAATTAACACTAGAAGCATAATCATAAGTAATACCATTGTTAATTACTGTCGTTTTAGAAGCACTACCATACATATTTTTTATCTTCTCGGCAATTGTTTCTCTATTTCCATCATAATTAGCTAATCCTAACTCCATCATTGTAGCTTCACATCTAATACCAATATCTAAAGCTTCACCACCAATACTTTTATCAGCGTCATCATTTATATCTAGCCATACATATACTGAAAAAAGCTGTTTATTAGTAAGTAAGGGAATATCCCCTTTTAAAAGAATTTTTTTGTCTTGTTTAATTCCCCTTAAACTACCACTGGAAATAATTTCCTCATCGCAAAGAACTACATATTTTAAAGCAGATGCTCTTCTCAAATTATTTCCTATTTCATTAACATCTAAATAGATATGCCCATATATATTATAAGTATCATTTTTCTTCCAAAGCTCAATATCAGCACTATTACCACCTGTATAATCTTCACTTTGATTAAGTACTTCATTTGTAATATCCTGTCCTTTAGTATAATTTATATAATAATCAAGGCCATAAGTAATTGTATTAATATTAGCATTGACATCACTAGCATATTTCCAAAGAGCATAACTGCCGCCAATTAAAAATATAAATCCAACAAAGCCCGCTATAATAAAAACACTCTTCTTACTAATAAGACCATTCATAAATTCTTACTCCTCTCCTTTATAGATTCTAACCTAATATAATGATATCATAATATAAAATAAAGTTCAAGAATCATTCCTGAACTTTTTTATTCTTTTTTCTAACAAAAGATAAGCTCCTGTTACCATTAAATAAAAGACAATAACTAAAATGCTAGACCCCAAAGTATTAGTATCCACTTTAACAATCAAAGTAAATAACACAAGCACTATACATAACAAGATATTATCATAAATAATATTTAAAATAGTATTAAAATTATTCAAAAAAGAAATCTTTAATTTTCTTTGAATAAAAAATAATCCAACTATCATACTGATAATATATCCTAAAATATTAGACATAATACTTCCAAATACCAAACTATATCCCATTCTATACATTGCAGCCACTAGTTCAATTTCAAATATCATCTTAACTAGTATACCTGAAAAAATAACCCCTAATACCCTTTTATTTTCATTACAAGCTAAACTAACATCTACAATAATATCATATAACAAATAAAAAAATAAAAGTGGAACAAGATAAAAAATAATATTATAATTATTTCCAAAAAGAAGATAATTAAATGGTCCCGATATAACAGATAATACTACACAAATTCGTAACAAAAAAGAAACTACTTTATTAATTAAATTATTAAACATACTTTCAGCCTTAACACTTTTATTTTTTAATTCCACTATCAAGCTATTTACTTTGCTAATATATAAAGACTTTATTATCAAATAAATAACATAAATAACTATAATACCAAAAAAATAAGTATCTGTAATCATCCTTCCAACATCATAGTAATTATAATTATATTTATTCATTAATACATAATACAAAATAATAATTGAAAAATATATATAAAATGGTTTAATAATCTTTAAAACAAGCATTGCACTATCTTTTTTTATAAATACTTTCCCATATTCTTTCAAATAATTAATTCTAATTTTTTCTTTATTTTTTATAATGTTTTTGTTATGTTTCCTAAATATTGTAAAAAATAATGTAAGAAATACAAAGATAAAAGCTATGATACCCCCTAAATAAATAAACATAACTCCCCAGTAATCATTTAATTTAAATACTTTAAAAGAAAGAATTACCCCTATTATGTCAATAACAATTGTAATAAGAAAAAAGATCTCATTTAAATTGGTTCCTATCTTTTTATAACCCACAACTTCCAAATAACTACTCATTATCTTAACAAAAATACTATTCAGTAGAAAAGATACCGCTATTAAATTAATAATATTAAGTTTATCAATATCCATAATACTACCTAATAAATAAGCAAATATTCCCAAAAATAGCATTACTATAAAAGTCATTAATAAATAACATTTAAATATTTTATCCCTTAAGTAATAATTTTCTTGTTTATGATATTGCTTTAAAGCACTTTTATAATCAAAAGCTAAAAAAAGATTCATAAATATTGCTACCAAACTAAAGCTTACTGTCAGTAAAAATATATTATTATTTTTAGTCATATAATACAAAAAAATCATAAAGAAAAAGTATAAAATACCAATATACTTCCGCATATTACCACCTATTTAAATTATATAGTAAAAGTTCTCTTTTGTAAACATAGACTACTTATATTAATTGTTAAAAAATAAATAAAATCAGTAATTACCCTCACTATTAAAATTAATAAATCTAATGATTATAGCTAAAACATGTTTTTCATAAGATTTATTATTATAAAACAGAAAATTACTCTTCTAGACAAAAATTCAAAAAAATAGTTGCTATTTTCTTAATATTGTTGTATAATTTGTATTAGTTGATGTCTTGGTAGCTCAGCTGGATAGAGCAATCGCCTTCTAAGCGATCGGTCTGGAGTTCGAATCTCCACCAGGACACCATAGGGAAATTAGTCGAACTAATCGACTTAAATATATGAAAGGTTAATTTCGGTTAACCTTTTTTATATGCTCGAAAGGAGCCCGATAGTTATGCAGATAATAAAGGAAAAATTAAACATTGAAGAAACACTACATAAAAGGATTAAGAATATGTTAAGGTTTCTAAATAAGATGATTATTTATTTCACCTTGAAGCATAACTGCAAATATTGGACCGAATATATCCTTTAATGCATTTTGAACATTTTCAGTAGTTTCAGGTTGATATGTATCTAATATTGCTTATATTAATTGATTTTTATTATTATTTTTATTTCTCATACTTTTACCTCTTTCTTATATTTTATTATATTATAAAAAGTGTGTATTTTTCAACTTACACACTTTGTTTTTATACTATCATTAAGTAATAATTTTACCAATTAACCTTTCATTATTTAATCTGTATAGCATCTATTACTTTACCATTTCCAGCATAACCATTATTATAGTCATTAATATCATATCCAGAAACCCAAGGAAGCCAATTACCTCCTTTAACATGCACTCTATAAGTAGCATTTTTAATAGCTATACCAATTATTTCATTACCATACATTCCCGCATAATCTCCTCTTCCTATAACTGCTGGAAGCCAACCATTTTTTGTTTTAACGCGATACTCCAAATTATCAATAAATAAACCATCTATAGCTATACCAAAAATACCAGCATAAGTATTAGTATCTACATCAGAAATTCCACCACTATTGACATCTGTATACCACTTCTTATTAATTCCATGTACTTGATATTTTATCTTTTGACCAGTATACTTTTCGACATCAGATTTTTTTACATTAAAATAAGTATATGGGTTTGACCAATAACTAGAATTACCTCTACTTTCATCACCATAATAAGTATTATTTACTCTATTATCTAGATGAACATAATTACCATCTATATTCGCTATTCCGTTCAATTCTCTCAAATCGTAAGCTACACAAATAACTATCTTGCTAGGAATTATCTCTCCTTCGTTGTCATAGTAGACACAATCAGCCGCTAATCCTTCGCTATGACGCCCTGCAAAGCCACCTATTTGTATATCGTATTCTGGACATCTATACCCACTTGATATAATACATTTACTAGCATTTAATCTAGCAAAAATATGTTCCATTTTATAAATCAAATTTTCATCTATCTTTATTTGCTTACAGTGAGGACACATAAATTCTGCCGAATTAAAATGTTCACTCACTTGCTTTTTAATAGTTATCATATAACCTCACCACCATTCTAATATCTTGATAAACTATCATTCATATTATTATATAAAATATTATCATCATTGACAATTGAAAAATCACCAGTATCATAATAAATAAAAAGCATCTATTAAAAAATAAATGCTTTTTATAAATTCTATTCAATATCATCTATATTCATCGTTAAAACTTCCTTATCGTTAACATAAAAAGATACCATCTCTAGATCGTCATACAAATCGCTAGCGGATAAACTAATTGTATATATGACCTCCTCTAAAATATTTTTATTATCTATACCATTAAGTAATAATTCATTAAAATTAAGTTTTAAAGTACTATCTATATATTCGTAATCGAGAAGAGATGCTTCTGAATTTAGATAACTCATAAGATTAGTCTCATATATAGGCGAACTACTAAGCTCCTTAATGATAACCTTAATTGGATCATCCCCTTTACCATTTACATATTTAGTAATGGGAACATAGTACTCTTCATCATTATAACTGTTGACATAATAAACAGTATAAGATTGAATATCACTCATTGTCACCAAGTCATAAGTTTTATTAATACCATAACTTCTATCTAATACTGTAGGAAGATTTTCTTTACTATTAGGAAGATTGGTAAGAACTTCCCCTTCTACCTTAATAATAACCTTATCAATACCATCAATATCCGTTAAAGTATAAACTATAGCTTCAATCATCTTTTTCTCTTCACTAGCCGCTATATCTAATAATTCTTTCGAAAAATCTGTTGTTAAGACTTTATCTTTTAATTCTAACCCTAAAACACTAGTACCAGGTGGTATAATACTTCGAAAACCATTTGGAATAATATTAGATTTTCGACCGCCAATAATTAATCCTTCTAATAAATCATTGGCTTTATCTTTACCATCACAATTACAAGTTGGAATTGTAGTTCTTGCTACATAATCATTACTATCAACTAAATAAATCGTTGTAGCAGTATTATCATAAACATATTCAATGTCATCATTTTTAAGTTCTATCTCTTTCCTATTTTCTGGAATCAAGTAAATGATCAATAAAATTAGAGCTGCAGCAGTCGATACCATGATTTTCTTGATGGACATTCTTTTTAACATAAATATCACCTAGTAAAATATATGTAAATAATTACACGATAATTACTAAAAAAAGTCACATATGTGACTTATAAAGTTATTTCTCCTAATCTTATTAGTTCTACAACAGCTTGTGCTCTTCCCTTTACCGATAATTTTTGCATTGTATTAGATATATGATTGCGCACTGTCTTTTCACTAATATTTAAAACATCCGCTATTTCTTTTGTCGTTTTATTTTCAACTAATAGGGAAAATACCTCTTTTTCTCTTTTTGTTAGTATACCCTTACTCATAAATACCTCACTTCTCTTTTAGGGTGGTCTATGTCTACTCATAATATTGTATTCACACAAACCATTAAAGTGAGATAAAATTACCCATATTAATTAAATTTTACTGAAATATACATTTTTTCTGAAAACTCATCTTGAACTAAACGCATTATGTTATTTGCACTAGTTACAGACGAATCTTCTGAATTTAAAACCACACGGACATTATCACCGTCTATTTTAACAAAATTGTCACAGTTGCAAGCTTCTTTAATCTTCGCCTCTAGAGTTTCTTCCTTTGAAGAATTCTTATTAATTAATTTTAGCTCCTCAAAGGCGCTATTTTTCTCTTCAGTCGAAATATCTACATTTGTAAGTTTTTCTTTCAGTTCATTCATCTTTTCCATTACTTCAGTATCATCTTCCACCTTTAATGCCGCTATTATTGAAGATTCTTCTGTAGAAACATTTTTGTCTTCTTCTTCATCCTTTATTTCATTATTATTAGAAGTAAATATTTCATTGGGCATCGTAACATAGTAGATAGATAATACAAGCACTAAACTAAATAATGTTAAAAACCATAAATTTTTCTTATTTATCATCATATTCCTCTTCTTTCTAGTTAATTATATTAACTAAAAAAGAAAATATGAAAAAAAGAGAAATTAATTCTCTTTCTTCACTAATTAAATTCAAATTCAAGTTTATAAGCATCTTCTAAAATTATATCTCCCCCTGTAACTGTATTATATTCTTCACCAGGAGCAAACTGCTTATCCACCATCACATAGAACTTATTTATTTTATTACCCGTATTATCTTTTACTATAATATTAAAACTATTCATATACTTATCAGTATCACTATCATTTCTTATCATCAAATAAATTTTTGAGTTATTATTCACTCGGTCTGTTTCAAAAGAAACATCGGTAATTTTAAAATCATTATAAATGACATCATCAGAATTACCCTCATTATCAATTATTACTTCATAGTCATTATTAGAAGTTGGTCTTGTTTTACTAACAAAAATTACTATCAAAGTCGTCACAATTAAGACAATCAATATGATTAAAATTATTTGTAGTTTCTTATCCCTATTTTTTCCCATTATTCCTCCTAATCATCTTTCACTAAATATGTATAATTTACTTGACCTCCACTTGGATTAACTCTTTTAGAACATGTTTTATTACCAACATTGTCAGTCGCACACGACCATAACTCTAAATAATTTGAATAACAATCATAATATTCACTACACTGCGTTGTCTTTGTTCCAGTATTACCACTATAAGATTGCGCACCATTAGTAATTCCACAATTATTTTTAGCTTGTGAATCACTACAACTTATATATGTAGGTTCAGCAAAAGCATTGACACTTCTGTTAAGACCAGATTCATTGTCACTATAATTGATATCCCACAAATCTTTTCTCCAAGCAGTTATACTAGATGAAGGTAAGTTAACAATTGGGGCCACATAATCCAATTTAAAATAAATTCTTACTTCTAAAGTTGAAATTCCATCAGTATCATCAATTCTAATAATTCTATGACCACCAGTTTCAACACTCATCGTTCCATTTGTTTCTTTACTGTAAGTACCCCAATTGCTTTCATCAAATTGGCTATGGGTCTTATTATCATAATATACACGTAATGTATTTAAAGAATTAGTACTCCAACTAACAATAGGTTTTTTTCCACTCCATCCAATTCCTTGACATGATGAGGTAGTACAACTATTAGTGCCTATGTCTGTGCAGGAAGAGGAATTACAAGTAATATTTACTCTTTTCGTTCCGCCATTACTATTTGAATATGTCTGCTTAAATCCATGCGAAGAAATAGAAATAGTTAAACTTGGTGGTGGAGCAGCATTTTTTACTATCGAATAATAAGTAACATTACTTGTTAAATTAACACTCGCTCCACTTCCCACATTTGCACTAGTAGCAGATGAATTAGTATTCCAACCAACTGCAATATAACCTGTCTTAGCTGTTAATGTTGGAGCTGTAATATTGCAGCTACTAGACTGCGTATTACCATTGTAAGCTTCTGCTATTGTACAGCTTTTACTTCCTGAACTTGTAGTAGCAGTATTAGCATCTTGAATCTTAAATGTTGCCGTATAGGTTTTAGATGGTTTTTTAGTTATTGAATAATATGTTATATTGCCCGAAATATTTAGACTAGCTCCACTTCCCACACTTGCACTAGTAGCAGATGAATTACTGTTCCACCCCACTACATTATATCCTGTCTTAGCTGTTAATGTTGGAGCTGTAATATTGCAGCTACTAGACTGCGTATTACCGTTATAAGTTTCTGGTATTGTACAGCTTTTACTTCCTGAACTTGTAGTAGCAGCATTTACATCTTGTATTTTAAATGTTGCCGTATAAGTTTTAGAAGATCCCTTTGTTATAGCATAATATGTAGTATTAGAAGAAAAACTTTTACTATCGTTGACATCCCAAGTAGATGTTTTAGCACTTTTATTAGTATTCCAGCCAATAACTGTCGGCGTACTGCTCGATCCTGTTATTTGTGGTGCCGTAATTTTACATGATGTTTCATTATTGTATACATTACAGCTATCTGTTGTCTTACCAACCGATAGAGCACCATTCTTATTGAAAGTTACCGTTATTTTTTTATAAGTAATTGGATAATAGGCAATATTACCAGTAAGTACTATTCTATCGCCACTATTTAGTTTAGCACTTGTTGCTGTTTGACTAGTATTCCAACCAACTACTGTATACCCACTACGAGAAATAGTAGGAGCTTTAGTACTTGCAGTACAGCTACCACCTTCTTCAGCATCACAGGAAATAGTTATATTCTTCTTACCACCATTTATTGTATCAGCTAATCCCAAATAAAAGGTAGCGGTATATGTAACTAAATTTTTCTGAATTAAAATATCCTTACTAGATTCTTTGTAATTATTACTATCATCTGCGATGCGTGTTGTTACTTTTACCGTAAAATTTTGATCTGGATATTGTAAATTAACACTTTTTAATTCAGTTTTATACCAAGTATCTTTTTCGACTGTCGTCACTGCTTTAGGACTGCAACTAAATACATTATTATCATCTAATTCACACTTAAAAACATCTCCAATTGACATAGTATCTACAGATGATTTAAAATAATAGCCAGGATTAACTCTAATATTTGTATCATCATAATTTATAATTACACCATTTCGTCCTTCTTTGACTATTTCAGGTAAAGTAAATTCTTTCGTTTTATACGCCTCTGTCTTAGTACAAATATAACTATTTCTTTCCGTTGTCATACATATTCTTGCATAATAGTTAGTATTATTCTTAAGATCTTCCATCATACAGACATTACCTTCAATACGCCCCTTTTTATCTAAATTATTTGAATTAAGACCATATAAACACTCATATTCTTTGCTACTTTCAGCAACTCCATCAATAAATTTTAAATCTATTTCATCAGTATAAGAAGTACTTCCTTCAATTTCAGGAGCTGTGACCTCTTCATTTTTTATTTCACCCGTACATATTTTATAACTATCAAGAGACGAATCATCAGTTATTTCTTCTTTTTCTACTACTGAAGTCATCTTATCCTTCATCACTATAACATAAGTAGAACTAGTAAAGCCATAATCCTTTTTGAGAGTATCTTTCGAACTTAATAGACCTTTATTAATAAGTTCTTGAATAGTAACACAAAAATACTTATAATCATAATCGGCAACTTCTTTCCACTCTTCGTCACTATTCTGTTCTGTCGCATATAATCTTGCGGCATCTTTTATATTATTGGAAGTTAATGCTAAAGCTTTTTCTTTTGAATTATTAATAGAAGTAATAATGCCATAAGTAGAAATACCCACTACCAAAGCAACAATTGCAATAGTAACCAATAATTCAATTAAAGTAAAACCTTTCCTATTCATTATTAATCCTCCATATCATAACTTAATTATACAATAAAACTCCCAAAGAAGCAATAATTTTATTCTAATAAGCAAAATAGTCTAGATATATTTTATTGATTTGCTTTAAGTTATACTCTAACAGGATTAAAATCAATTTCAATATTTACTTTGTTATTTTTTTGATAGATTTTATCAATAAATTTAAGACAGCTCATTAGCTTTTGATCATTTCGATATTTAATAATAACTTGATAATGAAATGTACGATTAACCTTAAAAATATTTGCCGCAGCAGGCCCCAATAAAATAGTTTCATGTTCCAAATTATTTCGTAAATATTTCACTATCTTATCTGCCTCTCTTAAAGCAAGAGAACTATCACTTGAAGATATCCCAATAAGGACCATATAATAATATGGAGGATATTTAAGCATTTTTCTTATTCTCATTTCCTCTTTATAAAATCCTAAATAATTATGTCTTTCAGCTAGTTTAATACTATAATGTTCAGGATTGAATGTCTGAATAACAACTTCTCCCTCACGTGAAGAACGCCCTGCTCTTCCAGCAACTTGAGAAAGTAATTGAAAAGTATTTTCACTCGCACGAAAATCAGGAATCAATAAACTATTATCTAAAGAAACAACTCCCACTAACGTAACACGCGGAAAATCTAAACCTTTAGCAATCATTTGAGTCCCAATTAATATATCATACTTGTATTCTCCAAAATCGTCTATTATTTGTTGATATGAGCCTTTTTTAGTTGTTGTATCAACATCCATTCTAATTATTCTAGCATTATATAGCTTCTTTAACTCTTCTTCCAATTTTTCCGTTCCTAAACCATAATCTTTCAAATCATTACTTCCACAAACGGGGCATTTATAAAGCATAGGTACTGATGTACCACAATAGTGACATTTTAAATTATTACTTACTTTATGATAGGTATAAGTAATATCACATTCAGGACATTTTGCTACATAACCACAATTCTTACAACTAATAATTGAAGAATAACCTCTTCGATTTAAAAGTAAAATTATTTGCTCCCCTTTTGCAAGACGATCCTTTATTTTTAACTTTAATATTTCTGATAATATAAAATTTTCTTTCTTGAACTCTCTTTTCATATCGACAATTTCTACTTTTGGAAGCACACTATTACCAGCCCTTTTAGTTAAAGTAAGAAGAGTATATACCCCGTTAGCAGCTCTAGCCATTGTCTCTAAAGAAGGAGTTGCTGACCCTAATAGAACTGGACAGTTATGATATTTACTTCGCCATATGGCAATATCTTTAGCATTATATTTAGGATTATTTTCTTGTTTATAAGAGGCTGTATGTTCTTCATCAATTATAATAATTCCAAGACTCGAAAAAGGAGAAAAAATTGCACTACGCGTTCCAATAGCAATCTTCGATTTTCCCAAAGTAATTTTTCGATATTCATCATATCTTTCACTATCAGAAAGTTTAGAATGAAGTACAGAAATAATATCTCCAAATCTAGATATAAATTTCCCAACAATTTGGGGAGTTAATCCAATTTCTGGAACTAACACAATTGCAGATTTATCTTCTTGTAAGACTTTCTCTATTATATCCATATAAATTTCTGTTTTTCCCGAACCTGTAACACCATAGAGAAGAAAAGTATTAGCTTTTCCTAATGAATTAATAATAGCTAAAGAAACATTTTCTTGTTCCATCGTAAGCTTAACTTTCTTATAATCATACTTACCGCTATATTTATACCTAGTCTCTTCCTCATATACAATAAGAGCCAAGTTATGCCTTAAAATAGTATTAATACTACTATTCATTTTTTTTATAGGGATATCATTCTCTTTAAGACTACATAGAATTTTTATTTGAGCATCATATTTACATTTACTAATATAATTATCTATTTCTTGAGTGCTTGTATTTCTTCTTAAGTATCTATTATACTTTATTTTAATATTTGTATTAGCCTGTGCCTTTAAAGCTTTCGGTAACATAACTTGATATGCCGCTACTCGAGAGCAAAGTAAATTATCAGCCATATACTTGCCAAGAATTAACATTTCTTCATTTAATACTGGCTCATCATCAATAATTGATATTATATTCTTAACCTTTTCCTTATCAAGTAAAATATTATCAGTAATATCGAGAACAAAACCTTCTATTTGCCTTTTTCCAAAAGGAATTTTTACCCTAATACCGACTTTTATCCTATCTGTCAATTCATTAGGAACATGATAAATAAAACTTTGATCAACAGCTTTAGCTGCCAACTCACACAATACAGCTACATACATATTTAACACCCAAAAATATTATAACATAAAAATATTAAGGTATGTCATATTTTCTATAACCATTTACTACTCGTAATATTTAATATTTTCATCTCTTCATATTCTTCAGTAAAACTAGTAATTCTCTCTATTAAGTATTTATTAATATCACTACTACTTAAATCAGTACCATTAATATCAATTCTATCTTTTAAACCATTTCGAAATTTATTATCTCCGATATACAAATATAAACTACTATCTATTTGTGACATAATTTTAAGCTCTTCTTCCTTATTAATATCACAAGCAAAAACAAGATCTTTATACCAATAAATCAAATCCATTGTTACCTTATCATTATAATCAAATTCATAATTAGTAATTTCATCATAATGTGGACAACTAGCAAATATTTTTTTAATATTGACACATTCTGTAGTTTGTATCTCGATCATAATTTTCTCCTTAATTATTCTTTTACAATTAAAGTATAGCAATATAATATATAAAAGTAAAGAAAAAGCTACTCTTTCGACATACTTAGCTATTTTTCTCAATATAATAATATAAATTTGTAGTATTATACAAAAAAGTATAATAATTAAATTACAGTTCTATAATTAATTATTATACTTTTTTAATATCAAAAAAATAGCTTTAAGAAATTAAAATATAAAAATTTTATTATAAATATTTATCTATTTTAGTAAGCAATTTATCTTTATCAAGTGGTTTTAATACATAATCACTAAACCCATATTTTTTATATTCATCATTATATTCAATATCATTATTTCTGCTTAATAATATAACCTTTGTATTAAAAGTTCTTATTTCACGTAACTTTTTCATTGTTGCATAGCCATTTAGAGGTTTAAGATCTTCATCAAGTAATATAAGATCAAATTTCTCTTTATTTCTAATTTTATCTAATAATTCTTTCCCAAGTTTTACCCTTTCAATCTCAATATTAGTATCTGTCAATAATTTTCTTAATATTTTTTCACTAAAATCACTGTCATCCACTAACAATATTTTTTTAGCATCATATATTTTTTCATACTTATTTTCTGTTTTTTCGGCAATTATTTGATCTAATATTACTTTTATTATTGTACCTTTACCATAAGTACTACTTGGTATAATTGCCCCTCCCATTAAGGTAATTACTTTTCTTGCTGTATATAAATTATTCTTCAAATTATTCTTTGTAATTTCTTCTTTATTTTTATTAAAAATTCTCTCAATTTCTTCAGATTTGATACCAATTCCTGAATCTTCTATATTTATTATCAGTCTACAAATATTTACTTTTTTGACAATACTGATACTTAACTCAATATAACCCTTTTCTGTATATTTAACGGCATTATCTAAAATAGTAACAAGAACATTTTTTACCCCAACACTATCACCATATAGGTAGTCAGGTAAATCACTAGCAATATCACTTCTAAATTCTAACCCTTTTTTGTTAGCCTTATCTTTATATAATGATATTAATTCTTTAATAATAAGCTTAATATTATATCTATCATTATATATTTTAATATTAGCGGCATCTAAACTAGAAATATCTAATATTTCGTTTGTCATCGTTGTAAATTTAGAAGTACTCGCTTTTATATCTCTAACCGAAGTATCAATTTCATTTAAATCTATATCATTACTACCAATCTCATTTATAATATTATCCGCTGAATCATCAATATCTTTGGTAATATCTCTAATCTCATTAGTCATGTTATAAAGAAACATCATTTTTTCCTCATTAGCATTATCACTTATTTCTTTGGATTTATGAACTTCTTCGAGCATTTTTATATCTGGATTTTCAATAGTAAAATACATTATATAGCACATAAGTGCCAAAACCAAATCATAAATAATCATTCCAGGAAACAACAACGTAAAAAAGTATAAAAATATTAGTATAAAGAATACCAGAAAAATAGGTAAATATCTTCGATCAATTTTCTTTATATTAATAATAGCAATAAATAAAGAGGCACCTAGTAAAAAGGCAACCATAATATACCCTAAAGTAGAAGTAAGCCCTGTTACATTAGTAACAAGTCCAGCATCAACTAATTCAATATTAGTAAAGAGCATCACTACTGCAAATAACACATTGACAAGAGTCAACACTAACGTCAATTTTTTATAATTAGATTTTATTTTATCATAGGTAATTATCATCGTATAACAAAATAAACAAGAAAATATAACCACAAATAAAGTTGATAAAATTTTATTCAAAAAATTAAAAAGTGAATAATAGTTGTTTACAATATCCTCAAAAGTATTTGCGGAACATATAAAATGAATGGTAGTATCTATTAAAGAAAATAATAAAGAGGCAAGTAAAATAATTTTGTATGGTCTATTTTCAACTAAGTCTAATCTCTTCTTGGAAAAATAAATTACATTTAAAATAACAATAAAAATAAGCGAAACTAAAGGAATCTCAAATTCTAAACTCATGTCATCTACCTACTTTCATTTAAATTATAACATATAAAGAACAAAAAAAGAAGAAAAATTTTATTTATTTTTCCAATTTTCCTTCATATAATTACCAAAATCATATCTTCTTGCCAAAGTTTTAGCCCTTTTATATTCTTCTAACAATGGCAAATAATAAGCTAATTTTTCAGAAGTTGCATCATTTAAATCTATTTTATCGAGAAAGCCCCAAACTTCATCAAAAGTTGGACTAGGATCAACGCCTCGATAACTAGTTAATTCCTGCTCCCAAGCCTCATAAGATGACCATTTAACTTTAAAATACTCCCGTCTACGTGATTCCATAAAATCTCTCATAGGATCACTGCCAAGTTCACTTCTTTTTGTTTCTTTAGTATGGTTCTCAATTTGAAGAAATCGCATTTCCGCTATACGATCTCGTAGTGTTTCAAGAGCTTCTTTTTTACTCATATTATCTACCGCTATTGGATTACCCACATTAATATAGATTTTAGAATCTGGAGCCAAAAAGTTAGATATTGGAACAACTTTAGCATGAGTAGCTATAGCTAACTTATAAAAGCCGGGAAAAAACTGTTTAACTAGCAAATTTGCACTATTATTGTAGCTACCTTCAGGAAATAATAGCACACTAACTCTATTTCTTAATAAATATTCCATCATTTTCAGTGATTCATGTCTACTTTCAGCACTATCTCTATCGACGTATATTAAACCATTAATCCAAGCAGCATACATTTGAGGATTATGTTCTAATTGATCTGTTGTCCCAATTAAAACATACGCATTTCTATCTAGTATAGCTAAATCAGATATGATATCTTCAATGTGTGAATGCGAAGAGCAAAAAATATACGGACCTTCGTCTAAAATCGGATAATGCTCTAAAACAATTTCTCCTTTAGTATTTTTTTCTAAAATCCATCTAAAAAAGGGATTTATAAAACTTCTAACATGAATTCCAAAATCTGTTGTAAAATTTTGGGCTGTCTTGTTTTCCAAACATTTTAAACCAGTATTAAACATCTTATCTCCACCCTCTAAAATTAAAACAGCATGAAAAATGCTGCTTTACTATTCACTTTTTTTAGATACTTTTTTAGAAGCTTTTTTTTCTTCATTAACTTTATTTACTTCTTCTTTTAAAGTATCTGCTCCTTTATAAAAACCACATTTAGGACATGCTCTATGAGGTCTAATTTTCGCTCCACAATTAGTACATTCCACTAAACTATTAGCGGTAATCTTATAGTGTGTTCTACGCTTGTCTCTGCGCGTTTTACTTACATTTCTAAATGGAACTGCCATCTTCTTCACTCCTTCCTTAGTAATTCCTCTAAATCATTTAAAGGATTATTTTCTATTTTTACATCTTCCTCTTTAATAAGACGCCATCCATCACCCTGTAATTTGACATTTTCATTTTTGGGATTAACCACTCGAAGAGGAATCTCCACAAGAATATTTTGCCATAAAATTGGCATAATATCAATATTTTTTTGTGAATTTATGATATTTTCTTCTAAATTTTCTCTAATCTCACTACTAAAAGTATATTCAAAATCTTCTAAAGTTATATCATCGGGCAAAATTAAAGTTCCCTCTAGGATACCTTCCAAAACTAAACTATCATCAACAAGTTTAGAAATACATCCACTAAAATGTATCTTATTCACTCTTCTAATAGTAGTATTTTGCAGATACTCATCAGAAAATTCTATCCAACTACTTATATCAATCTTATTCTTTCTGTTGCTAATAAGATCAGCTAAATCAATAATCATAATTTCACCTGCCTAATAATTATATACTATTTTTTCCAAAATAGCAACTATTTTCATTGGAAATTCTCTAATGTAATATAAATTCCAACATACACCATAATGACCCTATCAATTATGTAATACTATTATGACAGATTATTGCACACGCATATAAAGATCACAATTACATGAAAATGTGCATTTTTTTACAAAATACACATTATTTATCATAGTCCATTAATTATAATACTTTATTAAATCATAACAAACTAATATCTGTCAAAGACAATAATTACTATTCCTCATAACTATTATTGTCATCTTTTTTTACTAAAACTTCTCTCGGTTTAGAACCATTCTGCGGTCCAATAATACCTCTTTCTTCTAAAAGATCGACAATCCGTGCTGCACGATTATAACCAATTCGATACTTTCTTTGAATTAAAGAAGCCGATATTTTTCCAAAATCTATGGCAAAATTGACAATATCATTATAAAGGGGATCATCATATTCTTCTTTTGATTCATAACCATCATCGTATTTATCCGCATCTGCCGATAAGTTTTCTCCCCTATCTTCTGTAAGAGAATGATCATAATTAGCTTTTTGCTGCGATATTGTGAAATCAACAATCTTCTGCAATTCTTCATCGCTCACATAAGCCCCTTGTATTCTAATTGGAACATTTTCTCCCATCGGCTTAAATAACATATCACCTTTTCCAAGTAGTTTTTCTGCTCCAGTTTGATCCAAAATTGTTCGAGAATCAATTGAAGACGATACAGAAAAAGAAATACGCGATGGAATATTAGCTTTCACAACACCAGTAATTACATCAGTAGAAGGCCTCTGTGTTGCCACAATTAAATGAATACCTGCAGCCCTTGCCATTTGTGTAATACGCATTATTGAGTCTTCAACATCTTTAGCGGCAACCAACATAAGGTCCGCTAATTCATCAATTATAAATACAATATATGGCATCTTCTGATAATCTTTATTATTTTCACACATCTTATTATAAGAAGCAATATTTTTACATTTAGTGTCTTCAAATACTTGATATCTTCGTTCCATTTCCGCAACAATATTTTTAAGAGCAATCGAAGCTTTTTTAGGATCAGTAACGACTGGCGTTAGAAGATGTGGTACCCCATTATACATTGAAAGCTCTACTTTTTTAGGATCAACCATAACTAATTTTACTTCATCGGGTTTCGTTCGCATAAGAATCGAAGCTATTATACAGTTAACACAAACTGATTTACCACTACCAGTCGCACCAGCAATTAAAAGGTGTGGTGTTGCATTAATTTCTGCCCATTTAACTGCTCCCATAATATCCTTCCCTAATCCGACAGCTAGCAATGTCTTTTCGTTAGCCTCTGGAAGCTTACTAAGTACTTCCCTAAAAGATACTGCCGAATTAACTTTATTAGGTAGTTCAATACCAATTGTACTTTTTCCCGGAATCGGTGCCTGGATTCTCACATCTTTAGCGGCTAAATTAAGCGCTATTTCTTTTTGAATAGATAAAAGCTTATTTACTTTAGTTCCCGCTTGTAATTCTAACTCATACTGTGTGACTGATGGTCCAATATGACATTCTTTTATTTTACCAGGTATATCAAAATCTAAAAGTACCTTTTCTAAAGTAGCAATATTTTGTTTTACTAACTCTACATTTTCTTTATCATTGCCACTTTTAGATAACTTTAATAAAGTTAGAGGCGGTAGTTTATAATTAACATTAATTACAGGATTTTTATCAAGAGGAGTATTATCTTCTATGTTATTATTCAAATGATTAGTAGGACTAGAAGCCGTCTTAATAGGAATATCTGGTTCATTAACATCTTTATCTAAAACTTTTTCTATATCTTTAGCACTGGAAACAATAATTCTTTTATCAATTTCTTCATCTTCACTATCTTTCTTTTTAGGTTCCTTCTTCTTTCTTTTAGGAAGTTTTATCTTCTTTAATAACTCAATCAAACTAGTATTAAATAATAAAATTACTCCTATCACAATCATTGTAACAACCACAATAGTCGTTCCATCTTTAAATAAACTATAAAAAGCAAAAGTAAAAAGCGCTCCAATAATTCCACCACCACTATTAGATATTGCCGCAGTACTTTTAAATGTTAATAATAAATTGTTAAAAGTTTCTGTAATAATCTTTAGACCTTCTTGTGAATTGTTTATAATATATTTAGTATGCAATAAGATCAAAAAAGCAATAACTATAACGTATAATCCTATCCATCTCAAACTGAAAAAATCTGGGCTCTTTCTTTTGACGATAAGATAACCACCCAAAAGAAGTACAGAAACTAACAGAAATATATAAATATTTCCAACCAAAAATACCGCAAAAGATCTAATAAAGTTCCCAGCAGGACCATAACCACCAATTCCAATAATAGCCGATAAAATTAGAATAATTCCTATTACTTCATTACTATATTCAAACTTCTTTTTTTCACTATCTTTTTTTTGTTTCTTTTTAGCCATACTATCAATCCTTCTATCACTAATAATTATAACATTACTTTCCTTAAAAGTAAATTAAAAAAGTACTATATAACAATATTATAATATCTTTAGATACTCATAAAATCTAAAAAAATAATTCCCATTTAATTAGGGAATCATCTTTGAAAATTCATGACTTAATTTGCCTTTTTGTGCAATTCTTGACAAATGATTGAACTTATAAAATTAGCAATCTCTATT